>ENA-UOOR01000454-UOOR01000454.1-fermentation-metagenome-genome-assembly--contig:-NODE-454-length-58087-cov-7.436294_pt1 | contig 58087 bp, 56 predicted proteins | sample MGYA00245780_ERZ724029 | MGnify/ENA primary metagenome ERZ724029 (study PRJEB28704, sample SAMN03018315) | fermentation metagenome | biome: anthropogenic terrestrial biome; feature: soil; material...
TAACGTAATAATTAAATAATCCTTGATATCTTGAAGGTATCAAGGATTATTTAATAGACTCTTTCAAAGTATGCCATGAAAGAACAGCACATTTAACTCTTGCAGGCATATTTGAAATATTTTTAAATGCAATTGCATCTTCCAATTTTTCTAATTCTTTTTCATCTGTTATTTCCTTTTTTATCATCTTTATAAACATATCCGCTAACTTTGATGCTTCTTCTTTGGTTTTACCCTTTATAGTATCTATCATTATAGATGTTGAAGCTTGAGATATGGCACATCCGTGACCTGTAAAGGAAGCATCCTCTATTATGTCTCCGTTAAACTTCAATTCCAAAGATATCTCATCTCCGCAACTGGGATTATGTCCTAATTCCACGTGGTCAGGATGATCTAAATGTTTTTTGTTGGGACTATGCTGGTTGTGCTCTATTATGAGTTCCGTATATATGTCATTAAGACTCATATCCAAGCCATCTCCTTACGTCTTTGATACTCCTGATAAATATATCCACATCTTCCTTTGTATTATAGAAATAAAAGCTTATTCTGCAAGTAGCATTAAGATTTAAATAGGTCATTAAAGGCTGGGCACAATGATGTCCTGACCTTAAAGCCACTCCATAATTGCTGTCTACTATAGTTGCCACATCATGAGGATGTACATCCTTAATATTAAATGAGATTACTCCTGCTCTATCCTTCATATTTAAAGGGCCATATACAGTTACATATGGAATCTTCCCCATTTCATCCAGGGCATATTCGGTCAACTGATTTTCAACTTCCCTTATAAAATCAAAGCCTAAATTCTCTATATAATCTATTGCTGCAGAAAGCCCTGCGACTCCCTCTACATATTGAGTACCTGCTTCAAATTTAAAGGGAAGTTCTGCAAAAGTAGCATCTTGCTCCGATACATATTCTATCATATCTCCTCCCAATAAGAAAGGGGGCATCTTTTCCAAAATATTTTCTTTTCCGTACAACACCCCTATGCCCATGGGAGATAACATTTTATGACCTGAAAAAACCATGAAATCCGCATCAAGTTTCTGTACATCTTCAGCCATATGAGGAACACTTTGAGCAGCATCTACCACTACTATTGCACCTTTTTTATGCGCATAATCAATGATTTTTTCTATTGGATATACTACTCCTAAAGTATTTGTAACATGAGCTATAGATACTAACTTGGTTTTTTCCGTAATCTTTGATCTTATTTCCTCATCCGTTAGTCTGCCTTCGTCATCTATATACATATACTTCAATACAGCACCCTTTGTCTTTGCCACTCTTTGCCATGGTATTAAATTACTGTGATGTTCCGATATGGGTATCACTATTTCATCATCTTTATTAATAAAATTCATTCCGTAGGAATTAGCAATTAAATTAAGGGCTTCAGTAGAATTTTTAGTAAAGATTATTTCCTTGGTACTTTTAGCATTAATGAACTTTCTTACTTTTTCTCTTCCGTCTTCATATACCTTTGTCGCTCTTATACTTAAAGCATGGGCACCTCTGTGAGGATTGGCATTAGAAGTATCATAATAATTTTCAACTGCTTTTATAACGCTCTCCGGCCTCTGAGTGGTAGCGGCATTATCCAAATAGACAATCTTTTTCCCATTTATCTTTTGAGAAAAAACTTTAAAATCCTTTCTAATTTTTTCTATCTGTGCATCATCTATTCTATTCATTGGTTAATCTCCTTTGAATTTCATCAAGAATCTTTTCTCTCAAATCATCTTCTACGATTTCATCAATTATAGGTCTGAAAGAAGCCTCTATTATAAGTTTTCTTGCATCCTTTTCATTAAATCCTCTACTCATAATATAAAACAATTTGTTTTCATCTATTCTTCCCGCACTGGCAGCATGAGCCCCGTCGACATCGTCCTCTTGGCACAGTAACAGAGGCGCAGCATCTGCTTTAACTGTCGGATCCAATAATATAGCATATTCCTCTTCCGCTCCCTTTGATTTCGAAGCTCCCTTTTTAAAATCTATTGTAGCTTTAAATGTTTTCTTGGCCCTGTCCTTTAAAACTCCTCTTGTTTCTATATTGCTTCGGCTTCTTCTTCCTCTCTGGTTCATCAAATAATTTATATCTTTTATTTCATCACCTCGCCCCAAATATATGGATTTTATTTGGGACTTGGATTCGGTACCGTTTAAATTATTTACATAATTAGTAATACTTGCTTTTCCTCCTATTTCCACAGAAATATAATTTACCTCTCCGTTATATCCTATGATCGACATATTAGAATCAAAATGGTTGGACTCTTCATTCATATTTTGAACCTTTATTATATTGATTTTAGCTCCATCCTTAGCATAAATTCTTGTGATACCATTATGGAAAGCTCTAACGTTCTTTTCTGTGTTATACTCCATGATTACCGTTATCTCACTGTCTTCTTCTCCGATTATTATATTATTATCAATCAAATTAGGATTTTTATTATCCATCATATGGTAAATTTTAATAGGATCTTTCAGCACTTCTCCTTTAGGCGCATGAATTAAAAGAGAACTGTTATAATGTTTCTTTGCAAAATTAACCAAATCCTCAGATACTCCGTAATCCTTTCCTTCATCTTTCAAAGGACAGAAAGATTCCATATTCTTTATTTCGGTTTTTATCTCTATATTTCCATGGGAAGTTGATTTCAAATAAGGATATTCATATTCCTTTATTTCGGGAATGATTAAATTATCCAAATATAATTCATTGACCTTCACCCATCTCCATGTTATAGACGGAAGTCTATTTACAGCATTTATATATTCAGCCATGAGTTCATCCTCCTATCCTATTGTTCCTTCTAATTCCAGCTTAATCAGATTATTCATCTCAACCGCATATTCCAGCGGAAGTTCTTTTGAAATCGGCTCCACGAATCCTCTTACTATCATCGCTCTTGCTTCTTCCTCGCTTAATCCCCTGCTCATAAGGTAAAAAATCGATTCATCGCTTATTCTTCCTATCTTTGCCTCATGACCTAAATCCACCTCATCATTTAATATATCCATAACAGGTATGGTATCGGATCTTGATATATTATCCAGCATCAAGGACTCACAAGACACCGTGGATTTGGAATGATGGGCCTCCTTATTTATCTTAATTACATCTCTATATATGGCTACTCCTCCACTCTTGGAAATGGATTTGGAGTTAACATTGGAATAAGTATGAGGAGCCGCATGAACGACTTTACATCCTGTATCAAGGTACTGACCCTTTCCGGCAAAAGTAATTCCTGTAAACTCACATTTTGCTCCTTCTCCTTTTAATACACTCATCGGATAAAGCATAGATACTTTCGAACCAAAAGAACCGGTAACCCATTCTATAGTTCCGTTTTTCTCAACTAAAGCACGCTTAGTATTTAAATTATACATATTCTTAGACCAATTTTCTATGGTACTGTACCTTAAAGTAGCTCCCTCTCCTATGAACAGCTCCACACAGCCGGCGTGAAGATTATTTACATTATATTTAGGTGCGGAACATCCTTCTATAAAATGAACCCGTGCACCTTTCTCCACTATTATCAGAGTATGTTCAAACTGTCCTATTCCCGGTGCATTCATCCTGAAATAAGATTGAAGAGGAATATCAACCTGTACTCCTTCTGGAACATATACGAAAGAACCTCCCGACCATACTGCCCCGTGAAGAGCGACAAATTTATGATCAGTCGGGGGAACACATTTCATGAAATGTGCCTTGACTATATCTTCATAATCTCTGACTGCAGTTTCCATATCGGTATATATTACTCCTTGTTTTACCAGCTCTTCTTTTATATTATGGTACACCACTTCAGAATCGTATTGAGCTCCCACTCCGGCAAGAGACTCCTTTTCCGCTTCAGGTATTCCAAGTAAATCAAAAGTACGTTTTATATCTTTCGGCACCTGATCCCAACTGCTTTTCATATCCGTATCAGGCCTTATATAAGTAACTATATTATCCATATCAAGGTCACTTAAATCCGGTCCCCAAGGAGGCAATTCCATATTGTTATATATCTCAAGAGATTTAAGTCTAAAATCTGTCATCCATTTAGGTTCATTCTTTTCTTTTGAAATCTCCCGCACAATTTTTTCCGTCAACCCGTTCTCTACCTTGTAACTGTACCTGACCTTATTTTTTATATCATAAATACCTCTGTCTATATCATCCACATATGTTTTCTTTTTAGTCTCCATCTATACAAACACCACCTCAAAGTTGATAAACTTCTTCTTTATATTTTTCATATCCGTTATTTTCGATATCCTTTGCAATACTCATATCTCCTGTTTTAATTATCTTTCCGTCTATCAAAACATGTACGTAATCCGGATGAAGATATTGCAATATCTTATTGTGATGAGTTATTATAATTATGGATTTTTCTCCATCGGCTAAAAGTTTAACTCCCTCCGATACTACCTTTACCGCATCTACATCAAGGCCAGAATCTGTCTCATCAAGGATGGAAAGCTTCGGTTCAAGTATAGCCATTTGAAGAATCTCATTTTTCTTCTTTTCCCCTCCGGAAAATCCTACGTTTAAATATCTCCTAGCATAAGATTTATCAATATCCAAAAGTCTCATGCTTTCCTCCAGCCTTTTTCTAAAGGTCAGTATTTTTAAAGGTTCTCCCGTTACGGCCATTTTTGCAGTTCTTAAAAAACTCTCTACAGTAACGCCGGCTACTTCCTCGGGATATTGAAATGACAAGAACATTCCTCTTTTTGCCCTTTCGTCTGTCTTTAGATCGTTTATCCTTTCTCCTTCAAAATAAATATCTCCTTTAGAAATTTTATATTTAGGATGGTTCATTAAAGTATTGGCAAGAGTGGATTTTCCTCCACCGTTAGGTCCCATTATTACATGAACTTCCCCTTTATTAATATCTAAATTAATCCCTTTAAGTATTTCCTTGCCATCAACTTCTACATGAAGATCTTTTATATTCAATAGTTTTTCCACTATTTTCTCATCTCCTTATATATATTATATCACCTTTTAACATCTATATCATACTATTTTAGTAGGAATTAGTCAACAGATAATCTCAATTTAGATAAAATCATCCCTATATATTTTATACCATCCCTATTATATTTACACTTATTTATTACAATTAAATCAAAATTAAATATAAATAAAAGACAAAAAATAATAAATAGGCAGCAAAGGGAAAACGCCCTGCTGCCTATTTATTACTATCCATATATATACCTTCTTCTGAGCAATTCCGAAATAAGTATTATTGAAATAATGTCTCTTGCTAATCTTCCTCTTCCATAATAAGGTCTCTGAATTCTATATCTTGAAGATCTTATTTTTCGTTCACCTGGATCTTCCTGCATTTCAGGACATTCCTGTATCATTTCTCTATATACTTCTTCTACCATATTATTCAATTGCTCATCTGTCAACTCTGTATCCGCTGAAATTATAGATAAGTTTTTGTTGATAACATCAATTACTTTGGGATATATCCTATAGTAAAGTTCCGGATATAATAGATTATCCATAAAACCCCCCCTTCCACATAATTCATTAACATTATATGTGGAAATAAGTTTTTTTGGAACTTGTACTATTCGGTCATTAAGTCTTTGAATTGAGATTTATACAATTCGGAGTATACTCCTCCTCTATCCAAAAGCTCCTGATGTCTGCCCCTCTCAATAATTCCCTGATTAGTTAAAACTACAATTTCATCTGCATTTTTTATAGTGGAAAGCCTATGAGCTATTATTAAGGTTGTTCTCCCATAAGACAATTTTTTCAGAGATTCTTGTATTGCAATTTCTGTTGCATTGTCTAAAGAGGAAGTAGCCTCATCCAATATCAATATAGGCGGATTTTTTAGGAATACTCTGGCTATGGATATTCTTTGTTTTTGACCACCGGACAATTTAATGCCCTTCTCTCCTATGTAGGTATCATAGTCTTCTGGTAAACTCATAATATAATCATGAATACTTGCATTTCGGGCAGCTTCAATTATTTCCTCTTCCGTTGCTTGAGGATTTCCATAAAGTATATTATCTTTTATAGTTCCTGTGAAAAGAAATACATCTTGCTGAACAAGTCCTATATTTTGTCTTAAAGATTTAAGTTTTATATTCTTTATATCTATATCATCTATTGTTATTTCTCCGCTATTGGTTTCATAAAACCTGGGTATAAGATGACATAAAGTTGTTTTTCCTGCCCCGGAAGGTCCTACAATAGCTATTGTTTCCCCCGGTTCTATTGTCAGATTTATATTGGAAAGAACGGTATTTTCTCCGTTTGTATAACTAAAAGATACGTTATTGAATCTAATTTTTCCCTTTACATTTTTTAAATCAACAGCTCCCTCTCTATCTACTATATCCGGTTTTATATCCATTATTTCCATAAACCTTTTAAACCCTGTCATTCCATCTTCGTATTGCTGAGTAAATTCAGTAAGCCTACGTATAGGCTGAAGAAAAAATCCTATAAATAAAATATATGCCACTAAATCTCCGATATTGATAATTCCTTTGTACACAAATATTCCGCCTAAACTTAGGGCCACAAGATTTAAAATATTCGAAACAAATATAATCCCTGATGAAAAATCCGCCATATATTTAAATGCAGATTCTCTTGAAATCTTAAACTTTTTGTTGCCTCCGTTAAACTTTTCCATTTCATACTGTTCGTTGGTAAAAGATTTAGCAACTCTGATTCCGGAAATGCTGTTTTCCAGCTGAGAATTTACATTGGCAATAGTCATTTTTACATCTTTAAAAGCATTTTCTAATTTTACTCTTTTCTTTATCGCAAACAATATCATAAACGGAACAAAGGCAAATATGACTAAAGTCAGCCTCCACTCAATTCCAAATAAGATAATAAAAGATCCTACTATCATTATAAAAGAAATAAATATATCTTCCGGACCGTGATGAGCCAATTCGGAAATCTCTCTCAAATCATTTATCATTCTTGACATAATATGTCCCGTTTTATTATTATCAAAATAGCTAAAAGATAAAGTTTGCAAATGAGCAAATAAATCCCTTCTCATATCATACTCTATTCTTACACCCACAACATGTCCCCAGTAAGTAACCACATAATTGCATATATATCTTAAAATATATAAAAGGAACAATACAATTGACCATTTGTATAGCAAATGCATCTTCCCGTTAGGAATAATATCGTTGATAAAGTTTCTTGAAACTATGGGGAAAACCAAGTCCAATGCAGAAATAATAAAGGCACATAACATATCTATAAAGAATAGCTTTCTATGAGGCTTATAATAAGAAATAAACTTTTTTATCAATCTAGCAATCACCTCTTCCCTGAATTCAATAAGACACTTTAATATTTAGCCACACGAATATTATATAATTAGTCAAAGTTTTTTTCAACATTGAAAATGAAAAAGAAAACAGCTTCTTTTTCGTATAATCAGAAGCTGCTTTCCTAATATCCTATTTTATTCCCAAAACATTTATGCCATGAATTTGAATGGCCTTAGGTCCCGAAAAATTGTTTTCCTTTTCTATTTCTTTAGACAAAGTTAAATTCTTTTCGACCTCTATAATATTACCGGAAATTGAGCCTCCCGTTACAGGAACAGTATTTTCCCCATCAAAATAAAATCCGAGTCTTATTTCTCCCCCAAAATCTCCTGTCAATCCGTCCATTTGGAAATCAGAAAAACTTATAAGCTCCAAATAGGGCTCTTTTTTCATTTCATCAACAGATTTACTTCCGCCGGCAAAGAATACATTCCCGATATTACCTGTAGGTTCGGCATTAAGATAATAAGAGTGTCTGACATCTCCCCAATATCTTAAAAGCACTCCGTCTTTTATTATATCAATCTTCTCTAACTTAAATCCATCTTCATCGTAGGGAGTACTTTCTGTAGAATTTTCCATAAACGGATTCAATGACATATTAATTAAATCTCCCTTTACTTCATTGCCTTGAACTTTACTTCCCTTTTTAAATGTTGATATACCATCGTATACTCCCTTGGCATTTGATTTCGAATAATAATATCCCAAAAATTCTTTAACCGATTTTCCTGTAAGTAAAATATTTTCTTTATTTAAACTGGGTGTAGGTAAAGCTTTTGCTCTGTCTTCAGATAAAAGCAACTGTTTTCTGATTTCCTCTCTAATCATTTTATCATCATAATCCGCGAATCTGATACTATTGTATAACTCTATTTCACCCTTATCCCCTTCCCAGCTTGTTACCACTTGAACCATACCTTTATATTGGCTGAATGAAACATCAAGACCTTTAGAATTTAAAATTCTCGTACATATCCTGTCTAAAAATAATTCCGAAGAATTTATAAAACCTTTTTCATATATATTTTCCTTATATAATGAATAAGACAATTTTTCTATCCAGTCCGAAATATTCCCCTCACAGAAATTACTTTTTGTTTTTGAAAATTTCTCCGCATTTCCTTCTGGTATGGGATAATATTCATTTTTAACAAAACCTGCGGAAAAAGAAGCATCATCTATACAGCTTTTTATTTCTTCCATGCTCATTGTGGGATGGATATTGATTATGGAAGAACCTCTGTATTTTTTGTTATCTTCTTCAAAATCCCTATATAGAGTCACTTTATAATGAAGTACATCTTTCCCTCTGTTCATTTGAATTTTGTCCTTTATAAAAAATACTTCCTTGGAAGAAATTTTATTTTCGACGATCTTCCATTCATTTATTTCTTTTGAACCTTCTAATATCCTCTTTATATTATCTATCATTATCCTAACCTCACTTTTGCTTTAATATATGGACCTCCGTCAGAAACTTTAACAAATTCCCTATATCCTTTGCCGCACATTCCTGTTCCGGAAAGTTCCACCTTATCGGACACCATTGAAATGGACTGAAGCAAATCGGGTACATATCCTGTAAGCACTATTGGAGAAACAATCTTTCCCGTAAATTTCCCATTCCTTATTTCTCTTCCGATAAGAACCATACATTGTATACCCCAATTTTTAGGATCTTCCATGCCGCTCATTCCCACATCTATAAGATATCCATAATCAATAGATGATACCATATCCTCAAGTTTAGAACTTCTCTTCTCAAAAAACGTATTAGTCATTCGGGCATATGCTTTTCTCTCAAAGGACTCTCTTTTGCCGTTTCCCGTAGGCTTAGTGCCCAATTTCAATGCTGAAAGCAAATCGGATATCCCCGTCTTTAATATTCCCTTGTCGATTATTGTTGTATCGCTTCCTATTACTCCTTCGTCATCAAATAAATAGGATGAAACCTCTACCGCACTTGCCGCTCCGTCGTGCATAGTAACTAATTCGGAGGCTACTGGTTTTTTGAGATATTCCACAGCCTTAGCCCTGTTCTTTACAAACATGTCCATTTCAACCCCGTGACCGAAAGCTTCATGAGCTATCAACCCCGAAATCTCAGGAGTACATATTACATCATATTCTCCCGGTTGTACTTTTTCACTATCTAAAAGCTCAATTGTTTCATCAATCAAACCTTTGACTCCTTCATTCATTTCGTTAAGTATTTCCACTCCTTTAAGTCCCGAATATCCTTTGTAGTCAAATTTAGTATTTCCATTTCTTCTTACAATGGCTACAAGTTGTCCGTTAGTCCATATATAAGACTGAGCCAGCTTTTTATTGCGGGATAAAAATATTTTTGAAACATGAACTTCTTCATAGCTGACCCTGCAGTCCACCAATTCATCAGAATATTTAAACCCTTCATCCTTTATTCTCTGCAGTCTTTCCACTTTTTCTCTTGAACTCATTTTTTCCGGTAAAATTTCAACTTCTCCCAAAAAACTCTTTTCCGCATTTTCTTCCTGTATTAAGGGATACTCCATAAACTCCAAAGAAGAAGATTTCAGCTTATTCAAATCTTCCTTAGAAATTCCCCTTATTTTCTCAACTATTGGCGATAAATCTTCCGGCAATTCATTAAACGAGTATTCGGAATAGTTGATTCCATTAAATACCCTTATTACAAATCCTCTTTCTGTCCACATGGAATCCCCTATATCTACCCCTGTTTTCTTTACGGAATATGTCTTTCCCTTTACATCTGTCCCAAGAATAGATACATATTTGTAATCCTTCAAAAGCATATCCAACAATTCTTCTAACTTAGTCTTCTTATCTGTTAAAAATTCAGACATTTTAACTTTTTCCATGTTAACACCTCCCGTTATTAACGTAAAATATGTTATAAATCATAAGATCTTATATCTGCATCCATTAGGGATATTAAAAAATAACCCACCATAAATATAGATGAAATAATTCCCGTATCATTTATAAGAAGTGATATAGCTCCGATTACCATAAATATTAAATATTCCTTATATACATCGGGCCTTATATCCTTAATACGGTTTATTTGAATATTATCCTTAAACAAGCTCCTTACAGATAATACTTGACTTACTGCCACTATACACCAAGGAGGAGTAATGGTAAACCAAATCAATTCCTTCAATTTCAATTTAACCATATCCCAAAGTTCTTTACTGCCCAAAAACTCTATTCTATATAATAAATCTCCTGCGTGACTTCTGTCAAAACTGTGTAAATCCAAATATACATTAATAAACATAATCAAAAATCCTACAATAAATAACCCTAAGATACTCTTCCATGTAAGGTTTCTTTCAAATATCTCTTCATATATCATTATTAAAAACAAAATTATGCTGGCTAAAAAGCCTCCGGTATTGGCACCAACTCTTGAAGATAAAGCAATTATGTTTAAAGAAAAATATAAAATCAGAAGTATATTCTTATAAAGCTTATCTTTAATCATATTCTTTACCGAGAAATAACTGATGATAGAACAAGCTAAAAGCACTCCCATTGCACCATTATTAAATCCATAGTATCTAAAACCGAAAACTATATTGTTAAACCCTACAAAAGAATTATATATAACCTCAGGAAAGAAAATTATACCCAGCACCATAAATAAATATGTAACCGTAGAAAAAAAGAATGCCGTGTTCATTTTTCTTTGCCTGAAAAAATATGATATGGGATAACTAATCATCAGTACTAAAAGGATATATACAATCGGATATCCCTGCATATTAAAAAAACCTAAGAGAAATGAAACAAAAATAATTACCGCAATAAAATCAAAATAAAGGGCAGCATTCTTATATTTATCATATCTCCTTTTTACTATAAAATAAGCAAAATAGCAAAATGTATAATATATAATCCCATGAAAGAAATAAGTACTCCATAGTTGCCCCATTGTATTATCAAATACCTTTTTTACAGCAGCCATAGGCTGTTTTTCAACAGGAGATATATTAAAACTCTTTCCTATAGCAGTCTTACTTTCTAATCCGTAAATGGACAACACATGAGGGAAAATATCCAACAGAGTGACTATTCCTTCTCTTTTCGTTGATAAACTTGTCAATATGCCATTTTCTCCGCCTTCAGATTTATATATTATTAAAGAGAGCCACTTGTTTAACATCCCTTTCATATTATCTGCTACATTTCTTGAAACCAATATTACATTTAAATCCTTATATTCATTTAAATACGACTTCAATATTTCAATTCCGTCATTTTCCTCATATATGTCATAATCCATTATTAAAATATTTTCTTTTTTTAATATATTATTCGTTTTATCTACAAGCCAATCTAAATCATAATTTATATATGTTTCCCCGGATTCAATATTTCCTTTTTTATCACAAGCAATTAATGATGAAGGACCATTGCCAATATAACCTATCCCTTGATTTTTCAATTTTTCTCCAAAAAAATCAACTTCCGAAACAAAATTTGAATACTTATCATTTAACGACTTTACTATCCTATCATAACCCATTACTTTAATGCTTCCATCCCTATTTTTATGCAATCCTTTAAAATTACTTTCATCTATTCCCACTTTTCTTCCTGTTGCTACGCTCAAAGAAAAACTTACAGGATTATATGGAGTTACAGTTTTGGTATTTATAAGACCTCCCGCATAATTTTCTCCCATTATTTTTTCTCCCGCTTCCATAGGCATCTGGTCTACAACTATAAAAATGGTTTTTTCGTAACCTTGAGAATAGCCGCAGGAATTTATTACAGTAAGTATTAAAAAAATTAGAATCAAAGTTTTTTTCATATAATTAACACCCTTTAATAAATAATATAGCTTAATATACTGAATATCCCTAATACAATAGCAAAAATACCTATGAACACCGTATATTTATAATACCCGTCTTTTTCAACCTTATCTTTTTTCTGAACTTGCATTCCTCCATCACTTCTTTTTAAACTATACCTGTTCCGAAATATCATATAAAAGCCTAATATTAATAATAAGATCCCTCCTACTAACATATAAACACCTCTTTATAGATAGATTATCCCATTTATAGTATAGAACAATTATTTAACTTTGTCGATATAACAATTCCCTTAAATAAGGTAATTTAAAATATTTTCTTACCTGTTACATATTCTATAAAAATTACAGTGTTGATAGCAATCTTTATTTCTGCTATATTTTTCTATTTCATCGTTTCCAGAAACAAAATGAATAAAATCCTTTATCTTACCCATATTTTCTTTTAAAGCATTCTCCGATACATCTATATCTTCAAATTCTCCCGATTCCAGTAAAAAGAGCTTTGCTCTTATTACTTCTATATTGTAAATATCGTGAAGGGCCTTGGCATATAATTGAAGCTGAGGCCTATATCTGTCAATCAGAGATATTTTATCTTCTGTCCTGTTCGTTTTAAAATCCCATATTTCCCCCTTACCTCCTATAATATTTATCCTATCGATAATTCCATATATAAAGTTATTCTCCATATTATAATAAAATCTCTTTTCTCTATAAATTTTATCATATTCTTCATTATAATATTTTAAATAATTATCTATATACGGATATAATTCATTAAAAACATTCTTAGACATCCCCACTCCGTAATATTCAGCTATATTACCTATTAATTCGTCGATATCCTTATTCTTTGAATATAATTCACAAAACTTATGGACGATTTCTCCCCTTAACGTAGGACTAATAATGTGCCCGTTTCCCGAATTAATATTGAAATTTCTGTTATTCAGCGGTAATTTTCTGTAATAACTCATATAAAACTTTCTTTTGCATTCCCTGAAGCTTAAATATTGAGAAACAGAATAATAATTGAAAACTCTTTTATCCGAATCCTGAGGAGAAATATAAATATTATCCTGGTTGAGACTTTTCTTTTCAATCACTTCTTCTTCATTCTGATTTTCGTCATTTGTCTCAACAGAACCGTATTTATCATATTGTACTAAATTTAGAAATTCACTAAGAAATCTTTTAAATCCCTCGTTTTTCCCCTGCATCCCCAATATGAGCTTTTTTTCTCCCCGCGTCAGGGCTACATATAATATTCTCTTATTTTCCTCTTCTTCTTTTTTTCTCTCCACCTTTTTCAAATGATCATAAAAAGGTGAAACTTCTTCGTCTTTAATCCCTATTCCATATCTTTTATCAAATAAAATTTTTGAACTATCTTCCATAAACTTTTTAGCCAGCTGCGGAATGACTACCACCTTAAATTCCAACCCTTTTGATTTATGTATGGTAAGCAGTTTAACTTCATTTTCTTCCTGAGATCGAATTTGAGCTTGGGATTCATCCATTCCTCTTTCTTTTAAGTAATCAATATAATCTATAAAATCCTCTAAAGTTCCTTCTTCTTTTTCATAAAATTTCCTCGACATTTCAATAAATTTATATATATTTCCTACTCTTTGTTCTCCCCCTCTTAAAAATTTTAACCCTTCTGCATAATAAGTACTTTTCACTATATCTTCTACCAGAAGATTCAGTTGTACTAAATTTTTCTTTCTAATAAAAGATGACAGAGTACTATAAGCATAATTAATCTTTTCCCTTTCGTCAAAAGAAATATTATTCAAACCATCCTTCATGGCATCTAAAATGGACTTTTTGCCTTGCCTTAAAAGCCAATATATACTTTCATCAGATAAACCAAACATTGGGCTTCTTAGCACTCCTGTTAAAGAAATATTATCAAAAGGATTGCTTATTCCTTTGATACAGTTCATCAGATCAATTATTTCCTTCTGTTTGAAGAATCCTTTACCTCCCAAATTATAGTATGGTATGCCATATTCTCTCAAGGCTTCTTCATATATGTAATCGTCTGTAGTACTTCTGAAAAGTACGGCAAAGTCTCCGTAAGTATATTTTCCGCTTTTAACCAATTCCTTTATTCTTTTACTTATAATTCTGCTTTCATATACTTTATTATAATAGGAATCCGACTCTCCCAACGGGATTTCCAAATCTTCACATTCAAGAATTTCTACATCTACTTGATTTTCAGATATATGGGTAAAATTTAGTTCATTATATTTATCTCCCATAATATTTTTGAACATCTCATTTATAAATTTCAAAATCGTATTCACAGTTCTGTAATTTTCTTTTAATACAATAGGCTCAATCTCCGATACTCTTTTTATATCTTCCATTGCATCATAAAATACCTGAACGTCAGCTCCCCTGAATCCATATATGGACTGTTTGGGGTCTCCTACTATAAATAAATTTTGTCTGTCCAAATCGGATTTCTCAGTAGCTAATTTGTATATGATATTTTTCTGAAGTTCATTGACATCCTGAAATTCGTCTACCATAATATATTTATATTTATTTTGATATTTTCTAAGTATGGTTTCCTTGTTAAGGAGGTTTAAAGCCTCTATTTGAAGGTCTTCATAATCAAGAACGCCTTCTTCCTTTTTTCTGCCGGAATATCTGTTGTCTATATCAATTAAACAATCCAGTACAATTTCATAAAGCCATCTTCTGTCCTTTTCTTTTATCATTACTGCTTTGTCCACATTATCCTTCAGCCTTTCGATCCTTTCCTCTTCACCCTTCATATTTCCTATAAATTCTTTAAGATATATCAAAGCATCCGCAATATTTTCGTTTTCCCTTGAAGACTTAAAATTATTCCATACTTCATCATTTTTTAGCTTGGCATATTTGGAATTAGCTCTTCCCTTTTCTATAAGATACAAAAAATCATCCTTAATCTTCTCAATCAAATTTTTGTCCAATGATATTTCGTCAATATTCCTCAAAGTAATTTCCCTTAAATCCTTAAAAGTCATACCGGCATTTCGAACTTCATTATAAATTTTTATAAGAATTTCTGCAATTTCATTAATATTATAGACATTGAATTCTGAGATAAACCTATATACCCTATCATCTTTTTCTACATTTTCTATAAGATAACCGTATACGGTTTCATATAAAAGCCTGTCCTGTCCCTCTTCGTCCAAAATTTCAAAGGAAGGATCAACGGCAGCTTCTACCGGATTCTCCCTCAGCATCTTTGAGCATAAACCATGGATTGTAGATATACTTCCCCTTTCCAAGTCTCTGTACAGCCTCCTCCATTTTTCGCCTTGAGAAAATCTCTCTTTAATCAGCCCCCTTATTCTTTCTTTCATCTCTCCGGCTGCTTTTTTGGTAAATGTAATAGCAAGGATAGATTCTATTTCTTTTCCCTCTTCCAGATCTCCATTCTCAAGTATATAAACATATCTTTCGGTAAGAACTTTGGTCTTCCCTGAACCAGCCCCTGCATTTACGGAGACATTTCTGCCTATGGTTTCCACCGCTTTCTTCTGAGCTTCATTCAAGCCCATTTTTTCACCTTCTCTCAATATCTGCATATTTCCCTGTATGGACAGTAATCATCACATTCCCTTGGATTTATAGAAAAATCCCCTTCCTCCATATTATTTAAATAATTATTCATATTTTCAATTTCCGTATTCATAATACTTGTCCACTCTTCCGGTTTTAAAATTCCACTCCTCCTTTTCGGACCAAATAATTTTCTCCCCTCTTCCTTAACTATTTGAAATCTCACGTTTCCATTGGATATAATTATATAAGCTCCCGCCACAATATTTTTGTTTTTCTGACTCATAATATAAACGGGTAATTGAAAAGAAATGCCTTTCGTTATATCATCAATATTTCTAATTCCATAAGAGCTGGTCTTATAATCGTATATGACATACTTTTCATCTCCGTAAAATTTATCCAGCCTATCTATTTTCCCCATTATATTGATTGTTCTGTCTTTTAAATTCAAAGGAAAATCATAATCCTTACCAAATTCCACTTCAAAATCATAAGGAAGAAGCTTTTCCCCTCCCTGAACAATTCTTTTCAAATCCGAATCGATCAATTTAATAATAGAGTCAGCAATGGAATTTATTCTGATCTGCCAAACTTTATTTATATTTTTAACTCCGTTACTTTTTAAAATACTTACAACTCTTTTTTCTATCTCCGATGGAATACTGTTCATGTCAAATGCCTTTTCTCCCGATACATGTTTCTCAAAATCCTTTTTATGGGAAATATAATATTCCTTCAATACCTGATGAAAAATATTCCCCTTGTCCAATGGGGTAAATTCTTTTATATCCCTTTCCATTCCCTGAATATTTAAAATATAGTCCATCAGAAATCTATAAGGGCATTTTCCATAGGTTTCAAAAAAGGTAACGGAATACTTTTTATTTCTGAGAAATCCCTCAATATCATTTTGGATTTCATTACTATCGATAAAACCATTGTATTCATTAAATTTACCTTTCTCCCTTTCAATTTCACATTTTATATTCTTTCCGATTCTTCCTTCATCAGCCGTACATCCTCCAAAGGGCAGTTCAAATAAATAATTCATATCTACAGAAATTATATTTATTTTTTCTTCTATTTTGTCTCCTTTAAATAAATTCAAAAATTCATCCAAAAATATGGATGGAATACTCCCTTCATCTTCCGAACTTTCACAATAGCTTAAATACAGTCTTTCTCTGCATCTTGTAATCCCAAGTACAAATAAAAAGCCTTCCTTGTCCATTTTCTCATTATAATTTTTAACATCTATTCCTATATCTTTTAAATTCCAATAATTTTCCTCGGAAAAGAAAAAATTTTCATCTCTTAAATCGGGATAATTTTCTTGGGAAAGGCCGGCCATAAATACCGTATTATAATCAGTTCCTTCTAAAGTCAGCGGAGTAAGTATATTTATCCCATCCTTATCTCCAATAGTTTCAACTATGTTTTCATCGTCTAAATAATTTTTGAATATCCGAAAAAATTTTTCAAAAGAAATGTTCTCATAAACCATGGGGATATTCTCTTTCATTTTCATAAGAATATCTGCCATTTTCGAATAGGAAATAAAATCTCTGTAGAATATATCATAATCTCCCGTTTCATTATAAATATCAAGTATTTTTTCTTCTAATCCATATTTTTCTATTATCTCCATGACAGAACATATCATTTCATCTATATTTCCCTGATCAGGAATGGAATCTGCCTCTTTTCTCATCCCAATTATGGCTTCATATAAAATCCCTATCTCCTTGAAGTTGTCCTTCATATCATCTCTACCTTTTTTGATAAAATCGGAAAATATATTTTTTTCTTCTTCAATGGCCAAAATCAAATCGTCAATATCTTTAAATTTAAATTTTCTTAACAAAAATTCTCCTTTGCTTCCTTCTTCCGCAAGATTAAAATAATAACTTTTTATTCTGTTGATGATGCTTTTTCTGTCAAATTTATTTATCTTTAAAATAAGTATATTAAGAATATCCCTTATTAGAGGAATTTCGGAAAGCTTTCTTTCTTCATTAATTGAAAATTTGATTTTTTCCTCTTTAAATACCTTAAAAACCACATTTAAATATTCATTTGAACACAATATCAATCCTATGTCATTCAATTTTATTCCTTTATCAGCCGTTTTTTTGATTTCATAAGCGATTCTTTTTATCTCAGCATAGTTGTCGGAAGCTTTAATCAGTTTTATATTATCGTTTTTAACAAAGATTTCTCTTTCTTCCCCAAATAACTTATTTCCTATAATTTCAAAATGATTTCTTTCTTTATAATCCTTAAAATCTGTGATAAATCCTATGCTTTCCAAATCCTCTACGGTTTTTCCGACCGTGTTATAATATCTGTCAGTTTTAAACGGCATATTTATATATATGTCCAGGTTCACTTCCGTCATCAATTTAAGTATTTGAAATTCCTGAGGCCTGAAATCAAAAAATTGATCTATTATTATAAAGTCTAAATTTTCAAAGATTCCTTTAGCCTTATTTTCGTCTTCCAATAAATTAAAAAAAGTTTCTTCTCTGTCTGCAATATTTTTTTTATTTAAAAAACGTTCATATTCCTGATATATAAGCCCTATTTCCTTATAATATTGAGTATCCGGGCATCTCTTTAAAAAATCTTCCGGAGAAATTAAGGACTGTTTAATCTTTCCTATTATTTTCGAAATATCGTTTATAAATCCCTTGGTAAAGGCAATATCATCATAATAATTGATTTTTCCCTCATTCTTTAATTCCTTCATTATATTATTTAATATGGATTTTTTTATCTCCGAATCAATATATTTTTTATTTTTTAAATTCATCATATTATTTGCAATGTCATCAAATGTAATTATATTTATATCAAATCCTCCGGGCATTCCTTCAAGAAACATCTTTCTGTATTCAAAAATTAGATTTCCGCTGGGAAGTATATAGTAGAACCTATCCCCTTTATTTTCTCTTATATATCTCCTTCCCTTTTTAAGTAATTCATCTTTCATAACATTGTTCAACTCACTAAAATATACAACCCTCTTTGGCATACTCACACACCTCATCAATCCAATTCTTTCACTAAAATTTACTCTTCAGAAAAAATCCTATCTGTCATATGATAAGATATCTCTGGTTTTTCTGTTTATATCTTCTATATTAACTTCATTTATCCTTTCATCATTAACATATTTTTCTTTTAGCTTTAAAATTCTATATAATTTTTTATCAATATCTTCTTCTTTAATATCCCCCGATTCTACTGCTTCTTTTATTGTGTCAAGTACTTTATGTTCATTTTCATATCCATGACATACAAGTATTATGTCGCTTCCCGCTTTCAAAGATTTTACAGAAGCTTCCCCTATATCATAATTATTCATCACTGCACCCATAGTCATGTCATCGGTAATTATAACTCCCCTGTAATTAAGCTTTTCTCTTAATATATCGTTTATTATGGTATATGAAAAGCTTGCAGGATTCTCCCCATCAATTTTAGGGAATAAAATATGAGCTATCATTATCCCGTCAACTCCCTCTTCAATAGATTTCTTGAAAGGAAGCAACTCAAAATTATCTATTTCTTCAAAAGTTTTATCTACTACGGGAAGTTTTTTATGGGAATCAACTTTTGTGTCTCCATGTCCTGGGAAATGTTTCACTACGGATATGACGCCTGTGGATTTAATTCCACTCATTACTTGTGCTCCTTGTTCTATGACTATCTTGGGATTATCTCCAAATGATCTGTCTCCAATAACAGGATTCTTATAATTAGAATTTATATCCATTACAGGAGCAAAATCTATATTAAAACCTAAACCTTTAACTCTTGTTCCCAAGGCTTCTCCTATTCTAAAGGAATAATCTTTATCATTTTTATTCCCTACTTCCTCCATAGAAGGAATCTTGACAAACTCTTTGGAAAGTCTGGTCACTCTTCCCCCTTCTTCATCTAACCCTAAGAATAAAGGTATATTTTCCCTGTTTAAATCCTTTAAATTATTAAGTAATTCTAAGGTTTGGTCTGCGCTCTTTATATTGCCGGAAAATAAAATAATGCCTCCTGCATGTCGGCTTTCTATCATTTCCTTTATATTTTCATCAGCCTTTTCTCCTTCAATTCCTATCATAACAAGTTGACCGATTTTTTCTTCAATAGTCATAGATTTTATTTTTTCAGCTATTTCATCTGGCTTTTCCACATGTTCTGAATTTTTCTCATCATTAGGGTCAGGTATATCTATATCCCTTCCTCTGCAGCCAAGAAGAAAAATCAATAAACAGGCTAAAATCACGATAATCATTTTTTTCATCATATTCACCTATTTCTATTTTCTATTTTAAGATTTATAGTATACCAAAATTATACTATAAATACTCAAAAACTACAAAAATCTCTTCTGAATCAGCCTGTTTGAAAACTTTTATATTCATAATATTTATATCAACCTGCAAATACAACAATAATATCCCCGATTTTCACATCATCTGTAGGGATAATCTCCTCTTTTCCATTTCTTTTGACCCTTGCAGTTTTTGGTGTGAGGTCTATAAGTTTTTCAATGCCTTTACGTGCTTTGCTGGCAGTGGCATCCTCAAGCAATGTTCCGATGGCCATAATCAGGGCCACTTCACCTGCGGCAAAATATTCGCCGATACATATGGAGGCAACCAACGCAATGGAAACCAACACATCTGCCTTAATATCATGTTCCCTAATAAGGGCGGTTACAGAGCCAATTACGATGGGGATACCACAAAGTACAATAGCAACCCATGCAATATCAAAAGGTAATACATTCTCCAATACACCCGTTAAACTTAAAATCAATGTAACCGCCGAAATTATCGTAAAAAGGATATTTCTTCGGCTTTTCTCCCACATAAATTTACCCCCTTTCTTATTTATTTCAGAAACTTAGCAACCGCATTATTCAGATCATCAAGAACTTTTTTATCCCCGTTTTTTACAGCATCTACAACACAATGGGTAATGTGATCCTGTAAAACGATACGGCTAATACTGTTAATAGCAGAACGAACGGCAGAAAGCTGAATTAAGATCTCGCTGCAATCCCGCCCCTCTTCTACCATTTTTTTAACCCCTTCCATTTGATGAGTAATCATGATTATGGTGACATTGAATTCATCTCTTATTTTTTTATTTACAAAAAGAAAAACTCAGGTATAATCCTTACGGCAATACCTGAGCTTATAAATAAAAAGAATCCCACAAGACCATGTATAGCCGTTAAAGTTATACATGAGTCTCGTTATTTAAGACAAGCCAGACTGTTATCAGTCAGCATGTTGACTTATCACGCACACATTTTATGCGCTAACTACTCCCTCATGAGTATTTTCAAATTGTTTATTTATGATATCACTAATCTCCAAAAATGTCAATTACATAATAATTATCCAATCAAATAACTGTTTTTGCTTTTTGTAAACATGGTTATCTCAGGATAATGGATTATTAAAATATCGTTCCGACTTCTTTTATATCTGCAAGATCCTCTCTATAATTTTCATCTTCAGCATTGAGACTATTTATAACAACTCCACTGGACTTTCCCGTAGAATGAATATATTTTTCATTTCCTATATACATCGCCACATGACCAGGCCAGTAAAGCATATCTCCCAATTTCATATCTTTCCTTTTTATTCTTCTCATATTAAACTCTTCTTTTATCTGGGCATCCCTATAAATTATTATTCCGTTAATTAAATATGATATGGCACATAAGCCGGAGCAATCTATTCCCAATGGAGATTTTCCTCCCCATTTATATTGAGTTCCCATATAAGAAAGAGCCGTATTTACTATTTTTCTTCTTATATCCTCTTCTCGATATACAGACCCTATGTTCACCTTCTCTTTTACAAAATCCTTTCTAATCCAGCCCTTATCTCCTTGAGGGAATTCCATCTGAACCCATTGTTCCTCTTCCTTCCCCGTCAATTTAATTATAGCACCTCTTGTAAGCCGAATCAGAGGATATGACTGGAACTTAGGTTCCGCCATTACATCTACGATATTCCAGCAAACAGTATGGTTTGCATTTTCCATCCAATTCTTTGTTTTTTTATCATTTACATATATATAATCTTTATTTACATATCCTTTATACCTATAGTCAGTCTCAACATAATACCAGTTATTGTCTACATTTTCTAATATTTTGATTTTCCTTCCAAATAAAGATTCATCCACCATTTCCGTTCCAAATTCGGGACTTTTTTTCAATGGGCACAATGTTTTAATTATAATTCCATGAGTAAAATCGTCTTTTATATTCATATTCTTAAATCACTCCTTAACTACAAATTTAATCTCAGTTAAACTCTTTTAATACTTTCTTATATTGTTCCTGCTCCCTCTTATTTGCCAAAACAAAATGATTTCTCCCTATTTCAACCCATTCCGGTTTATCCTTATCATAATCATGGCATTTCGGATCATACACCTTCAGTATCTTATGCTTTTCCTTCACAGGATCAGGCAGCGGTATTGCAGAAAGAAGTCCTTGAGTATAAGGGTGAAGAGGATGCTGAAACAGTTCTTCTGTTTCCGCAAGTTCAACTATCTTTCCCTTCCTGATTACTCCTATCCTATCTGATATGAACCTTACGACAGACAGGTCATGAGCTATAAACAAATAAGTCAGCCCTTTTTTCTTTTGAAGATTAGACAAAAGATTTAAAACTTGGGCCCGTATTGAAACATCAAGAGCAGATATGGGTTCGTCTGCTATAATAAATTCCGGTTCCATTACTAAAGCTCTTGCAATTCCTATTCTTTGTCTCTGCCCTCCCGAAAATTCATGGGGAAACCTACTGGCAAACTCCGGAATAAGCCCTACGTCTAAAAGAGCATTTTCAACTTTTTCTTTTCTCTCCTTTTCATTCTTATAATTTTTTATGTTATATAATCCTTCCGATACTATATAATCCACTTTTGCTCTTTCATTAAGAGATGCCATAGGATCTTGGAATATCATCTGAATTTCTTTGGTTAATTCCTTATCCATTTCTTTACTGATCTTGCCATTAATACGGTGACCTTTAAAAATTATATCCCCTTTAGATGTTTCATTTAATCTCATAATTGCTCTCCCTATAGTGGTCTTCCCAGAGCCGGATTCTCCTACAAGTCCAAAAGTCTCACCTTTATAAATCTCAAAAGTCACATTATCAACGGCTCTAAATCTGTTTTTCTTTTTTCTTCCGAATTCTATGCATAAATTGTTAACTTCCAATAGTACTTCTCTCTTATTATATTCCATTATTATTCACCTTCCATTGCGACCTCAACATCTTTATGGACTCCGGCGGCTCTACCTTTGGAGCACGGGGATCCAAAAGCCAAGTTTTAACTTTGTGAGTAGGACTTACTGAAAAATAAGGAGGCTTTTTAATAAAATCTATTTTTAACGCTCTCGGATTACGAGGAGCAAATGCATCTCCCTTTATCTCATTAAACAAATTGGGAGGAGTTCCTTTAATAGTATACAACTCCTTGCCTTTAATCCCCAACTGAGGAAGGGATGACAAAAGTGCCCAGGTATAAGGGTGCTGAGGATTATAAAAAACCTCTTCACAAGTACCTATTTCAACAACATCACCGGCATACATAACGGCAATTCTGTCTGCCACATTAGCTACTACTCCCAAATCATGAGTAATATATATAATGGTGAGGCTATATTTTCTTTTTAAGTTTTTTAAAAGTTCCAATATCTGCGCTTGTATAGTCACATCCAGGGCAGTAGTAGGTTCATCACATATAAGAATATTGGGTCTGCAGGCAATAGCAATCGCTATAACAACCCTCTGTCTCATGCCTCCTGAAAACTCATGAGGGTATTGGGAATATCTTTTCGCCGGTTCAGGAATTCCTACATCCTTGAGAATATCCACCGCTGCTTTTCTAGCATTTTCCCCTCTTAACCCTTGATGAAGAATTATAGTCTCTTCAACTTGTTTTCCAATGGTTTTAAGAGGATTTAAAGAAGTCATGGGTTCTTGAAATACCATTGCTATTTCTTTCCCTCTAATTTTTATCCAATCATTTTCAGTTTTATATTTTGTTATATCTTTACCCTTATATTCTATGCTTCCGAAGTCCACCCATCCGTTCTTATCCAAAAGCCCCATAAAGGTCTTAGTAAAAACTGATTTGCCTGATCCTGATTCTCCTACTATTGCTAAGCTTTCGCCCTCATATGCATCCAAAGATATCCCTCTTATAGCCGTTAAAATCCTCCCTCTTAATTTAAATTTAACTACAAGGTCTTTTACGGATAATATAACATTCTCTTCCATCATATCATCCCCTCCTATATGTGATTTCTTGGATCAGCCGCATCGGCAAATACATTTCCGATTACATAAAAAGATATTGTTATAATTGATATAACTATTGCAGGAAATATTAGCTGATAACGCAACGATGAGACCATCATAACAACTCTACCCTCATTTATCAGATTCCCTAAGGATGGAATACTTATTGGCAACCCGAGGCCTATATAAGTCAAGAATACTTCGGAACCTATGGCTTCCGGAATAGCTAAAGCCATTCTCAGCATAATAACGGAAACTAAATAGGGAAGAAGGTTCCTGGTTATAATTCTTCGAGTTGGAGTTCCGAGACATTTAGATGCTAAATTATATTCTCTGTCCCTTATAATTACTATTTGATTACGGACAAACAATGCCATTCCGCGCCATCCGGTTATGCACATTGCAAAAACTAATGTCCCTATGCTGGGACGCATTATATAGGTCAGCAATATCAAAATTATAGTTGTAGGTATATTATCAATGACATTATAAGCCTCAGTAATAAAACGATCAAGACTTCTGACATAGCCCCACAATGCCCCTATGGTAATTCCCGCTATAGCTTGCCATATAGCTACTAAAAGTCCAATCATTAAAGAGGTACGGGTTCCGCTCCATATACGGGCCCAGAGATCTTGACCTATGGAATTTGTCCCAAATATAAATTCCGAATCGGGAGGATGATTCCTAAGCTGCATATTGGTAGCCGGATCAATATAAATTTGAGTAGGTGACTTTTGATTGGGAAGTATAGGCTGAATAAATGTAAAAACTAAAAGAGCGATCATTATGATTAAAAAAAATAACGCGGCTCTATTTTTTATAAACACATAAAATGTGGACCTCCAGTAAGAGTAATTGGAATATCCTGTACGTTCTGCCAAGGAATCATCATATTCCTCAAAATCAAACAAGGCTTCATCCGTTTTAATAGATTCGTTGATCCCTTCAGCGAGCTTAGTTATTTTTTTGTTTCCTATTCCCATTATCTCGCACCTCCCTTGCCTTCTAATTTAATACGGGGATCAAAGGATGCCATAAGTATATCTCCAAGGAAAAGGCCAATTATGCCTATTGAAGAATAAATAAGAACAAGTGACTGAACCAAAGGATTATCCTGCCTTTGAATAGCCGTTACAAGAAGACCTCCCATTCCGGGTATTGAATATAAGGATTCTATATATATGGAACCGGATATGGTATACAAAAGGGAAGCAGGTAAATATTGTGCCATAGGCACAAAGGCATTTCTCAAAACATGCTTCACCATGACTTTTTTATCTTTAAATCCCTTAGCCCTTGCTAATTTTACATAATCCCTATTTAATTCATCTACCATGTATCTTCTCATCCACATGGCATAAGAAGCCGTGCTTCCTAAGGACATGGAAATAACGGGAAGTATCCAGCTAAGGTGATCACTTTGTTTAAAAAGAATCGGAAGCTTAAAAATATCAGTGGCATAAAGTTGAATAAATAAATAATAAACTGCCGCGGGAACAGCATTTATAATTACAATATATCCCGTTCCGATTTTATCCCAAACTTTATTTTTACTTCGTGCCATCAGTATTCCCATAGACACTCCACAAATCAACGAAATTGCCATAGCAGACAACCCAAACTCAAGAGAATATGGGATTTTACTCTTGAGTATTTCTATTACAGGCACTTTAGGCCTATATATGGTCGATGTTCCTAAATCTCCCGATAAAATGTTTTTATAAAAATTTACTAATTGTACGTGCAGAGGGTCTCTAAGTCCCATGCCAGTTAATATTGCTTCCTTTTGTGCTTCATCAAGTTTTTCATAACTATCTCCAAAATATCCCTCTTCCGGCATCAGACGCAATAAGAAAAAAACTATTGTTATAACAATTAATAGCGTAACCATAGATTGAAATAATCTTTTTAACGAATATTTTAACATGTTTCTCCTTCCTTTCCGATTATCATCCGATAATTATGCTTTCAAAGGATCGCAATATAAGTTAATTTTAATGCAAGGACTATGGCTATAGCCCTTGCATTAATTTCATTCACCTCTTATTCTATTGACCTGCTTCTTTTAATGCCTTAGTACGGTTCTCCTCCCATTGTTTCAATTGTTTATCATATTCTTCCGAATTCATTGACTTCTCCATAACCTTTTGTCCTTTAAACCTTAAAGAAGAAACGCCGAAGGGTGAATAAGGAGATTCAAAGGGGTTCAATTTAGAAGCCGAATATCCGCCGCCGCCAATTGCATAAGGAATAACAAAAGCCTCATCTATAAAGAAACTTTCTGCCTCTGCAAATAATGTATATCTCTTTTTAATATCTAATACTTCATTTCTTGCTGCCACTATCATATTTTCATATTTATTTTTACCGTTAGATTCTTTATAACCTTCTGCTAATTCAGGCCAGTTATATGTTCCTTCCTCCATAAAAGGCCCTGTATACGTTTCCGGATCGGCATAGTCCGGTCCCCAATTACATTCAAGAATTGCATATTTTCCTGCACGCCTCACTTCTCCCAAAAATCCTGTAGGTGGTTTTGAGTCTATTATTACATCAATATAATCTTTGCCAAGCAAGCCTTCAAGTTGTTGTTCCACTACTTGAGCACGATTAGCCCATTCTGTACTATTTGTATTGTAAGGCATTAATATCTTTATCGGCAATGTTGCTCCTGCCTCTTTAAGCTCCGTTACCGCTTTTTCTTTATATTTCAAAGTCAAATCCTTATTGAAAGAATCGGTATTTGAAATCTCGGCCAAACCATCCAATTGAGTGTAATCAACTCCATCTACACTTACAAAATTTTTAGGCGTTATTGTGTTACTTATCCGCTTTTCGGGATCATAAGGCTCTTCAGTGAGCATAGCTGCTTTTCTGTCTAAAGCATGAAATATTGATTTGCGGAAATTTACATTATTAACTGCAATTTTCCAATTCTGTGGTTCATATTCTTCTGAAAATTTAGGGTCAAAATTGAATGCATAAAAATAAGTAAAGAAACTGGTTCTATTGGGACGAATTTGAGCTTCTTTTTCAGAATCCTTCATCCATTCATCAAGAGCCGAAGAAGGAATATCGGCATAGCTTACTTCTCCTCGAAGGAACAGTTCCGGCGATAAAGTAGATGATTCCTTATTATATATATAGTTTATATTCGCAATAAAGATATTGTCTTTATCCCAGTAATTTTCATTTTTAACAAGAATCCTTCTGATCTGAGGCTCAAAGGTTTCCAGTATATAAGCGCCATTGTATAAAATATTCGTATTGTCCGTACCGAATCTATCTCCCTTTTCGGCTAAAAACTTTCCGTTAACAGGGAAGAAACACGAATAATTAAGCATTGACAAAAAATAAGGTGTAGGCTTTTCAAGAGTATATTGAAGAGTATATTTATCTACCGCTTTTACTCCCACTTCTTCAAAATCCGTAATCTCTTGATTATAATATTTTTCCGCATTTTTGATAACGCCATAAACTACATTAGCCGTTTGGGATTCGTTTTTGGAATCCAAAATATACTTCATAGCATCTACAAAATCCTGTGCCGTAGCCTCTGCATATTCTTTGCCTTCATTAGTTACCCATTTAACTCCTTCACGAATTTTAAACGTCCATGTCAAATTATCGTCGGATAATTTCCATTCAGTTGCCAAACAAGGCACTATCACTCCATATCTGTCATAATCAACTAAAGTATCTACCAGATTAGCCGCCAGCCCATATTCTACTTCCGATGCGGTAACCAGATAATTTAAAGTCTCTATTTCCTGCGCATAAGCTGTCGTGTACTCCTGAGGTGCTTCGTCGTCCCCTTCTTTGCTTGATCCGCAGCCAACCAAAAAAATCAGTAATGCCATAGTTAAAGCCATTATTCTTTTCATACCGTATCATCCCCCCTCTAATATTTTAATCGCAGCCCTATATTTTTTGATACCTCCTTAATTAATTATTCATAGTAAAACAATATAAGAATTTTCTGAAATTTCTTTTATGTTAATTTAAGCAATTAATATGCCAATTCTGATATCCATTACATACTCCTATTTTTAATATAAAAAAAGCTTCTATCAAATCTTAATATACTAAGGATACATTCCTTGAAACCCATTTTAGTTCAACCATATATTAAGGAGATCATGACTTTCCTATGGGTTATAAAAAAGGCATTCTCAAAATATTATTTTCCGAATTTTCGTAATAAAAAAATTAAATTAATTCAATAGCTATTGGAATTTTTTCATTATATCAACATTAAAATTTTTTCCTAAAAAAAGTACATATTCCTTATTTCCGCATTAATTAATTGAATATTTTCTCAGTTTTTCATAAAAAGTAGTTTTGCTTACGTCTAAAGCATTCATTGCTTTTTTCTTATCCCCATTAAAATATTTAAGAGCATTTTCTATTGATTTCTTTTCATAATATTTTACAATATCCCTTAAGGGAACTATCCTATCCCCGTTAAAATTATCCTGTTCTTTTATATTTATGGTCAAATTCTTGGATAAAATGGTACTACCCTCTGATAAATTTATTGCCCTTTCAAGAATATTTTCCAATTCTCTTACATTCCCGGGCCATTGGTATTTTAAAAGCATATTGAATGCTTCCCCAGACATCCTTTTATCTTCACTTCCAATTCTCTTACAAATATTTGGAAGCATTGAATTTACTAATGGGTATATATCATTTTTTCTTTCTCTTAAAGGAGGTATATATATGGGAAATACATTTATCCTGTAATATAGATCTTCCCTAAATCTTCCTCTAAGCATTTCTTCCTCTAAATTTTTATTTGTAGCAGCTATTATTCTGGTTTCAATTTTAATCTTCCTTGTTCCTCCAACACGATAAAAACTCTTATCTTGAAGAAATTGGAGAAGTTTTACTTGTAAGCTCAAGGGTATTTCTCCAATTTCATCTAAAAATATGGTTCCTCCTTCAGCGATTTCAAAGAATCCCTTTTTGCCCTCGTTTTTTGCTCCGGTAAAAGCTCCCCCTTCATATCCGAACAATTCTGTTTCAAGAAGGCTTTCTGCTATTACACCACAATTAACGTGAACAAAAGGGTTATTTTTATTTTTGCTGTTATCATGAATAGCTTTTGCTAAAAGAGTTTTCCCTGTTCCGCTTTCTCCCATTATCAATACGGTGGAATTAGTTCTTGATGCCTTAATAGCAAGATTCTTTACATATTCCATCTCTTTGCTTTCACTGATTATTTCAGGAAAATATTTCTGTCGGCTTTTTCCTTCAAGTAATTTCTTTTCAGCTTCTTCCAGACTTTGAAGAGCCTCATCTCTCTCCTTTATTACTCTCTTGATTTCAGAAATATCTTCAACAATTAATGCAGCTCCTATTCTTTTACCATTCTTATCAACAGGTAAAAGAGTACACATCGTAGGAATACCATTGATTTCCTTGAACTCATCAGAATAACTTAAATCTTTGCCTTTAGCTACTTCCAAAAATTCCTTGATCGTCGAACTTCCTTTGTGTATTTCAAATATATCCTTTCCTATTATATTAAGTATTTCAAAATTTTCTCCTTTGGCCCTATAGATTTCTCCCTTCAATATATCATTTATGCTTTCTCTTCTTGCTGTATATCCGGGAGACTGATAAAATTTCATTTTTTTTGTTTTACCATCTAATATAACTATATGTCCTACAGCATTTATATAATTCATAGTATATTTTTCTCCGTCAATTTCGATGGTTATAATTTTATTTGTAAAGTCAATAACTACGCTGATATTCATATCAATGAAATTTGTTTTAAACTTTAGCGTCTCCTGATGTTTGTCTTTCTTTTTATACAAATATACGGGCTTTACTCCGCAAACATCATAAATGCCCACAGCTATTAATGCATCTCCCGTGTCTATTCCCTTATCTTCTATTCCTATGCATTTCAATGAAGAATAAGTAAGGTTTCCGTCATCCCGAGATAATGAATTGTCTCCGATTATTACAATATCTCCCTTTTTAATAGCTCCTCTTTCATGGCTTATATGTTGATTATATATTATTCCAAATATCTCTTTGGCTTTTTTATTATATACTTGTATTTTACCTTCGTTGTCTATAACTATAAAACCTTCCGACATCATATCCGTAAACACATTCACATATTCATTGTCACTGAACATATAGGCCCACCCTTTACTTAAAATTTTATTCAATAATTTCTAATTATTCCAATAAATAATTTATATTTTTATCACATAGATTATAGCACTTATAGTTATCAAAATAAAGCAACAAACATATAGAGGAAATATATTGCAACTTTTTTAAAATATGCTTAAGTTTAATTCTGCTGATAAGCCTTCAAGTATCCCCCAGGCTCCTACAGAATTCCCTTTATTGTCAAGGGAAGGTCCATAAGCTCCTATTCCCATTTTATGAGGAACTGAGGCCATTATTCCTCCTCCTACTCCACTTTTAGCTGGAATTCCCACTTCTATGGCAAACTCTCCGCTGGCGTCATACATACCACACGTCACCATAAAAGTCTTTATAATTCTGGCAATACGTTTACTGGCTATTTCCTCTCCTGTAAAAGGCAGTCTCCCTTCATTGGCAAGAAGAAGACCAATTTTGGCTATATCTACACAACTAACCTCAATTGAACACTGTTTGAAATACACATTTAGAATTTCTTCCGGATTTTCTTCTAAAATACCCATATCCTTAAGTAAATAAGCCATAGCCCTATTCTTGTTCCCCGTCTCTCTTTCTGATCTGTATACTTCTTCATTTACTTTAAGCTCTTTATTGCCGGTTATCTTTTTAAAAAGATTCAATAGCCTCTCAAATTTTTCCTCCCCATTTCTGCCTTTAATTAAAGAACAAACAGCTATGGCTCCCGCATTGATCATGGGATTTAAAGGTTTGGATACGTCTGCTGTTTCCAGCTTGTATATAGAATTAAACCTATCTCCCGTTGCTTCCATTCCCACTTTTGTAAAAACCTTTTCCTCGCCTGTATCCAGAAGTGCAAGCATAAAGGAAATAGTTTTAGAAATGCTCTGTATGGTAAATAAAGTTCTATAATCTCCGGAAGCATATGAGTTTCCGGACATATCTATTACACAAACTCCAAGATTGTCTATATCTGCTCTTGCCAAAGCAGGAATATAATTTGCCACTTTTCCCTTATGAGTTAAGGGCAGATTAATTTTAACCAGGTTGTCCAATAATTCTTGCATTTTTGTCCCCCTTTAATTTAATTATTATATTATAATTATATAATATATATCAAAAATAGACTATACAAAAATGTTTCTGTGCCATCTACCAGCTAAGCTGACGACTTTTCTCAGCTATCCATTTTAACCCCATAAAACTTAATCTCTAAAGATAAGTCATAATCTAAAAAATCCTATATTATATTTTGTATAATATAGGATTTACATTTATCAATATTGACAAACCAACTACTATGTGATACTATATAGTAGTAGTCAGTATCACTTCATATCAGTCATACAAAATAGCAATGGGGGAGATTGTTCTGGAAAACCTAACGGAAATGCTCAAAGGCGTGCTTGAGGGCTGCGTCCTTGAAATAATAAGCCGCAAAGAAACCTACGGTTACGAAATCACGCGGCAGCTGAACGCCATCGGCTTCACAGATGTTGTGGAGGGAACGGTGTACACCATTCTGATCCGGCTTGAAAAAAACAAACTGGTAGACATCACCAAAAAGCCCTCCGACATGGGACCGCCGCGAAAATTTTTCGCGCTCAATGACGCGGGGCGTGAGGAATTGCGGAAGTTCTGGGAAAAATGGGAGTTCGTATCATCAAAAATTAGCGAGTTAAAGGAGGAAAAGCAATGAATTTTTGGGATAAAATTACAGGCAACGATATGACTAAAGAATTGAAAGCTTTTGATTCGCGAGTAAAAAAGCTTCCGGCAGATTATCAAGAGGCATGGGACAAAATCGGTTTGAATCTTTGGGCGTACGCAGATTTCACCGGCCGCAACCTCATGCCGATTCTCGATGGCGTGCTTGGCCTGCTTGAAGAATCGGCAGCAGACGGTCAAAGTGTGGAAGAGGTTTTGGGTGACGATATCAAAGGTTTCTGTTCAGCGCTGGCCGGCGAAGAAGGGGCAAAGTCTATTCGTGACAAGTGGCGCGAACAACTCAACAATAATATTGCTAAAAAATTAGGTAAATAGGAGGATAAAATGAGAATACAAGATATCATCGAAGGCAAAAAAGAGTGGCGGGCGCATATGACGCGTGTCAAAGCACTCCCGCAGGATTATCAGATTGTTTATAAAGAGATTCAAAAATATCTCTTTAAGGTCGGCCCTGTTGAGCTGACCGAGGGGACGGGCTTGCTCTCAGGGATTGTAGATCTTTTTGAGGAGGGCGCGGCCTCGGGGAAGGGCGTTCTCGAAGTGACGGGCAGTGACGTGGCGGCTTTCTGCGATAATCTGATCAAAGATTCAAAAACTTACGCTGACATCTATCAGAAATCTGTTAACCAAGAAGTTTACAAGGCCATAAAAAAGGATACGGATAAAACAAAGTAAAAGGGGGATATTATTGAGATGGAAAAAGCAATTCAAGTGAAAGGGCTGCAAAAGTCCTACAAGAAACTTCATGTTCTAAAGAGCGTGGATTTTGAGGTGGAAAAAGGCAGTATTTTCGCTCTGCTCGGCTCCAACGGCGCAGGCAAGACAACAATTGTCAAGATACTCACTACTCTGCTGAAGCTGGATGGAGGCACCGCCACCGTAAACGGCTTCGATGTTGTGTCAAAGCCCGACAGTGTGAGGCAGTCCATTAGCCTGACCGGGCAGTTTGCCGCTGTGGACGAAATTTTGACCGGGCGGGAAAATTTAATCATGATTGCTAAACTAAGGCACCTGAAAAATCCGCATCAGGTGGCGGAAGATCTGCTAAACCGTTTCAGTCTGGCCGCAGCCGCCGGCCGCAGGGTTTCCACCTATTCGGGCGGTATGCGCCGCAGGCTCGACATCGCAATGAGCCTTATAGGAAAACCGCAAGTTATTTTTCTCGACGAGCCGACCACCGGACTTGATCCCGAAGCACGTATTGAGGTCTGGAAGGCAGTCAAAAAGCTTGCTAATAATGGCACGACGGTGTTTCTGACCACGCAATATTTAGAGGAAGCCGAACAACTGGCAGATCAAATTGCCATTCTGCATGAGGGCAGGATTATCGCCAACGGTACGCTGGCGGAATTGAAAAAGCTGTTCCCGCCTGCAAAGGTGGAGTATGTTGAGAAACAGCCGACCTTGGAGGAGATATTCCTCGCAATCATCAGCAAAAAGGAGGAAAAATAAATGGAAACGATTAAGAAACACTTTTTCAGTGACCTGGGCGTCATGCTTGGACGTTCCATGCGCCATATTTTTCGCAGCATGGATACCATAATCACAGTTACCATCATGCCTATTGCGATGATGATGCTGTTCGTCTATGTATTTGGCGGCGCAATCCAAACCAGCACGGATAACTATGTGAATTACCTGCTGCCCGGCATTATGCTGATCGCGATTGCAAGCGGCATATCCTATACGTCTTACCGTCTGTTTATCGATAAGCAACGGGGCATATTTGAACGGTTTCATTCCATGCCGATAGCACGTTCAGCCGTGCTGTGGGGGCATGTGCTGACCTCGTTGGTATCCAACGCAATCTCGGTTGTCGTCATCATTCTAGTAGCGCTGATTATGGGCTTTCGTTCGTCGGCTGGAATACTGTCATGGCTTGCAGTAGCTGGTATACTTACGCTGTTTACGCTGACTTTAACTTGGGTCGCGGCGATTGCCGGACTGTCCGCAAAATCAGTGGACGGTGCAAGCGCCTTTTCCTATCCGCTTATCTTCCTGCCATTTATCAGTTCAGCCTTTGTACCGACTAAAACGATGCAGCCGGTTGTTCGCGCCTTTGCCGAAAATCAACCAGTAACCTCGATAGTGGAAACCATCCGTGCAATATTGTCAGGCCAGCCCGTTGGCAATAACATTTGGATTGCGCTCGCATGGTGTCTTGGTATTCTTGTAGTTGCACATTTACTTGCAATGAGGGCTTACAGGCGTAACGCAGCTTAATGTTTGCAGATATTAAAATGATAGTGGTTTGCCATTTTTCATAGATACTACTTAGCTATCAGTCCATAGTTAAATGCACACTTTTAAGGGTCCTCCATGGAAATTATGCGCTCGAAGGGCTCTTTATGCGCCGAAATTATTTGTATTCGCTTCTATAGCATTAAATAATTTTATATTTTGAATTGAGCAACCATTTTTTTTAATTTTACAGAACTTGACTTAGATGCTTCGGCTTGTTTAACAATTTCATTTACTTTCGAAGCAACATCTTCTGTTTTCTGTGCGATAAGTGTAGTACTGTTTGCACCTTCCGAAGTAGTTGATGCAATTTCATCCATAGCTGTAGTCACATTTTTGACGGATACCAGGAGTTTTTCAGTTGTAGCATTAAAATCTTCTGCAAGTTCGTTAAAATTAACAGCATCTTGGCTATATTGATCGCCGACTTTCACCATTTTTTTATAATCCATTATTACCTGTTTATCTATAAATTCCATCACTTGCTTTGAACTGTCTACAAGGTTTTGGACGGAGTCAATTGCTGGTTTTGTTATATCTTGTATTAAGTTTACCGTAGTTCTTGAACTTTCCGCAAGTTTTCTGATTTCATCGGCAACAACCGTAAACCCTTTACCGGCCTCACCTGCTCTTGCCGCCTCAATAGAAGCATTTAATGCAAGTAGATTTGTTTGTGACGTTATGGCCAAAATTGAATCAGACAATATATTTATCTTTTCAACTTCTTTGCACTTTTTAATAGCATCTTTCATTTTTTCTTGTGTAATGGAATAAATATTATGTGCATTTGTCTCGGAAGATGATGCTACTTTCATTATTTCAACGGCCCTTTTACTGATTTGATTAGAAGTAATCGCGCCTTGCTCCGCCTTTTTTGCAATATGTTCTATAGCTGCTTCCAAATCAATAGAGGTAGCATTTACTTCCTCAGTCGATGCTGAGGTTTCTTCCATGCCTGCAGATAACTGCTGCGTAGCTGCAGAAACATCCTCAATCTGTAAATTCAAGCTGTTAATATGTTTATCAATAGTAATTGCAGAATCATCGACAATGTCTGATTCCACCATAACTCCGGCAACTATTTCCTTTATTGACTGCTGCATTTTATTCATTGACTTGGCTAAGTCCCCAATTTCATCTGTCAACTTTATGATATTTTGAGGTATTGGCTCAGTAAAATCCTTATCGCCCATTTTCTTCACATATCCTGAGAGAACCAAAATAGGTTTTGCTATTTTAAATCTGGAAAACCACCCAATTAATATGGCCATTAATACTAAGGTCCCCATTAAAATAATGAAATAATTTGTCCTAAAAACGGATAATTCGTTATAAAATAATCTTTCAGGCGCAGATACGGCAAGTACCCAGTTTGAATTTACCAATTTTTTAAAAGCAATAATTTTGTTTTCATTCTTAAATTTAACAGTAATTACTCCAGAATTTTTTGACAGTAAAGTTTTAAACATTTCCTGTAAATCCCTTAAATTTAGCCCTTGGGTCTCTACTATGTTTTTAATTTTTGATTCTTGGCCACCTGGATTTAAAATATCAATTCCCTCCAACTCTTCTATAGGGTGTGAGATAAATGACCCTGAGGTCTCATTGCCGTAAATCAAAAACGCATATCCCTTGCCATTCAAAACTTTCATATTATCTACACTGCTCTGCAAAGTTGCCAAGAATATATCCGCTCCGACCGCTCCGACGATATCTCCTTTTTCATTTGTTATTCGAACTGAAGGCGTAATAACTATTTTCTTAGTTATCTTATCTATGTACGGATCAGAAAATACAACTGACTTACTTTTTTGTGCATTTTTGTACCAGTCACGGGTGACAACATTATAATCCGACGGCGGCGTCCAACCTGAACCATCCAACATATTGCCGTCTGAAAAGCCTATATACATATCAGTCATGTCCGGATCCTTTTTATAATGCTGAACATAGTCAGCAGTAATCTTCTCAGGAGCAGTATTGCTTATAATCATAGCTGTAGTCTGCAAATCCTCGGCTTTTTCCAGAAGCCAATTATTAAGTAAAGATACGTTAGTAGTTAATTCCGATTTAACTTGAGAGTTAATTCTTTCTGTCAACTGTTTATTAATATTTGTATATCCGTAAAAAGCTATTATTGATAACAAAACAAAAAAAATTATCGAAAATCCAAGTACCATCTTTGTCGTAATTTTCATTACTATATCCTCCTCTTCTCTGATGTTGAAATAAGTTTATGAGCATTTCAGGATATTTTAAGTTTATCAAAAATCTATTAGTAAAATGTTAAGAAAAGGTTAAGAGGAGGTTAAGAGGGCAGTAAAAAAGGCTTTCTTAATATATTAATGATTCAATGAAAGCCTTTTTTTATATAGTTTTACATCTCAGGTCTTGCTGGCTCCGATATATTTGATAAAGCGTCTCCTGCTTTATCAGCGACATGGTCTGATACTGCTATGTCTCCTAAGGCAAGGATTCCTACCAGCCTTCCGTTATCAGTTACAGGTAACCTCCTAATTTGATGATGACTCATAACATTAGTTGCCTCTTCAATACTTGTTTCAGGACTAACAGTAATAGGATTTTTAGTCATTACGGATTCCACCGTTGCTCCGTTGTTGTGCCCTTGGGATATTCCCTTGACTACAATATCTCTGTCTGTTACAATTCCCATAAGATTATTGGAATCGTCACAAACAGGAATACTTCCTACATTAAGTCTTTTCATCTCATCAGCAACTTCTCCAAGAGTACTGTTAACTCTTACTGATTTCGCAGGAGATGTCATAATATCATTAACTTTCAATATATCACCCTCCTTAAATTTAAAATCAGTAATATGATATGTAGTTTTTCTTTTTTTAAACATTAAACGTTTAAATTTAACGTCTCATTAACTCTTTTGAACCCTATTCTATTATAAAATCTAATTGCCCTGATATTTTCCGAATTTACATTTAGTCTTACATTAGAAATTCCATTTCTTCTAAACCACCTTATAGCTCGGTTCATTAGAGACTCAGCAACTTTACTTCCTCTAAATCTCTGACAGACAAATATATCACTTATATAACCTGATTTGGGAACGATAAAAATATTGCTTAAAGCAATTCTCACTTCTCCTCTTAAGAATCCTATTCTTTCGTTATTTTCTTCTGCAATTAGAAATATTCTATTGGCATCATTTAAATCTTCGCTATATAGGTTTTTTATATTTTCCTCCCAATTTTCAGTAAGATGCATATAATCCAAAAAATTTCTATGATAGTCGGATAACTCTTTCCACATTTTGACAATATCATCTATATCCTCTTTTTTCGCATCCCTAATATTCACATTTCCACTCCCTTTCAATTTTTTCAAGAACTTTTCCGCCCTTTGCTGTAAATTCCTTCCCATTTAAATATTCCAAAGGGTGAGAAAGTCCATTAAATATAATTTTATGTGCATAAAGAAATTGGCTGTTAAGTCCATATTCTTCTCTGAATCGTTTGTTCACACTATTTGATCCATATTTTGTATCTCCCACCAAGGGATATCCTATAGATGAAAGATGTGCTCTTATCTGATGAGTCCTTCCTGTAATCAGTTGGATCTCAAGAAAAGAATATCCTTTTTCCTTTTTTAGTAGCTTTATATCCGTTATTATCTCTTTAGAACCTTCCACTTTATTTTTATATACTTCTACTTTGTTTTTTCCCTCATCCTTAATCAGGTATCCCTTTAAAAGAAAATCTCCTTCTACTTCTCCTTTCACCATACATATATAAAACTTTTTTATATCTCCATTTTTAATTGATTCATTTATAATCTGAAGAGAAGAAAAATTTTTAGCTCCGATTATTATCCCACTTGTATTTCTGTCCAGTCTATTACATATAGAAGGAGTAAAAGTTGTTTCCAGGTTAGGGTTATACTCTCCTTTTCTGTGAAGATATCCGATTATCTCGTCCACGATATTATCCTCATATCCTTTTTTGTCCGAATGGGAAAGAACCCCTTTGGACTTATTCACTAAGATAATATTATTATCTTCATAAATTATTCTCGGAATTATAGGTAATTTTATCTCTTCCTTATCAATTAAAAACTTTTCAATGGTTTCTTCCGAAAAAAAGAGTTGAATTATATCACCCTCTCTAATAATATCTTCGGGATTTACTCTTTTGTTATTTAATTTAATATTTTTCTTTCTGATCATTTTATATATAAATCCTTGAGAAGCTTTTGCCAAATATTTTTTCAGAAATCTATCAATTCTTTGATTACTTTCATTTTTCTTGATTTTTATTTCTCTCAAATTTGTCTCACCTTTTTCTCTATGTTATGTTATAATCATATTATATATAAAAACTCAATAAAACCATAATCTTTTTAAAAAAAGAGGTGGAAAATTTGAAAAAATTTGGCGAACGTATGAAGGACTTTATGTATGATGCCGTTGATTACATACTGATTATATTAACAATAGTTGTAGTAGCCGGAGTTATAACTTGGAGATTAAATATTATGTTCAAAAAAAATACGGCAGATAAAAGTCCCGCAACTAATGAAACTATTTCTTCCGATAAATCCCAACCTTCAGATAAAGATAACAAATCAGATAACAGCAAAGAAGCAAATATTGTAAATGTCAAGGTAGTAATTCCTCAAGGATCTCCTTGCCCCGATATTGCGAATATTTTGCTTGAAAAGGGACTTATAAAAGATAAAGACGAATTTCTCGCCAAAGCGAAGGAAATGAATTTGGATACAAAACTTAAATCCGGAGAATATGAAATCAAATCAAACAGTACAATTGAAGAGATATTAAGTATGATGAGCAAATAATTAAAATAAAAAAGCGGGGAAAATTCTCCCCGTTAATATTTTTCATTTATATAGCCGTCAATTAATGAAACTTTCTCCTCATCCAAAAAAACTCCCTCTTTCTTAAGAGCCTCCATCAACCACCTGCTCTTCGAATGGAATATGGCATCCTTATGATCTATAAGAACTATTTCATAAAGTTTATTTTTGAGATATTTTGATTCCACTTTTATAAAATAAGCTACCACTTTTTCATAATTTAAATATTTAAGAAGCTGAAATGTAGCTCTATCCTTTTCATGATAATAATAATCTCCCTTGTTTATATAATAGACATAATACTTTTCATTTTTTCCGCTTTTTTTAATTTCCTTAGCAAGCATAGTATAATATTTTGCTAATACATTATAATATTGGTAATTATACATCCCCTTTTCATAACTGTCTATTTTAGAAAAAGGTTTGACATTCATGTTCTGGACAAACTCAAAATTTCCCTCTAAAAATTCTCTTTTACTTATATCTCCATTTTTATACTGAATGATAAGAGAATTCCTGTTGCTAAAAAATGTATCAAAAATGCTTTCTTTTTTATGGTACGTCGACAATTTAAAACACCCTATCTAATGTCTTAATTATTTATATTATATTATTTAAAATAAATCCATATGTTATGTTAAAAAATAAAATTAAATTTTTCCCTTTATTTAAGTATATCACTTTTATATATAAGTTCAAATATTCTTTTGTAATAAAAACTTTTCCACTATTTTTTAGAATACTTTATTTAAAAAAGTACAAAATAATTATAGCTACTAAAAATATAAGAAAAGAGGTATTGTATGAAAGCAAATAAGAACAATTCACCTATTGAAGGAGTTAAATGTGTAGTAAACACTTGTTCATATCATATGACTGGGGACTATTGTACTGCAGAAAAAATTGAAATACAACACAGGAATGCATCATCTTCTCAAGAAACTGATTGTGCAACATTTTATCCCAATACAAAAGGATAGACTAAAAGGCAGGAAATATTTCCTGCTTTTAGTCTCCCGCTACTTCTATAATATATTCAGATGACTTATAAGGAATTTGTTTAAGTTTATAATCTGAACCTACTCCCAAGCCAATATAAAAATCAACTCCAAATTTCTCACTCAACAAATTTAATTTCTCTATTAAATAATCTATATCCTTTTTCTCAATTTTAATCAGCTTATATATACCATCTACATAAACTTTATCCAAATCGTAATCCATACTTAAAATTCCACATAAAAAGCCATAGAATGATTCAATATCTTCAATATTGAATTCCATGGCATTTATAAGCCTCACAAGATAGTCAAGGCTAAATATGTGATTATGGTCTATTGCTACAAAAACAATGTTTCCGTTTCCGGCTTTTATGTCTGCATTTGACATCTCTATCAGTTTTTTTGTCTTTCCGCTGCCCTTTTCTCCGCAAATAAACTTAACCATTTTAACCACCTCCACATTGATAATTACATATTATTATTTTATTCTACATCAGACTCTCTTTTCCCTTTATTTTATTTTATATTTTTAAAATTTTTTAATGCCTTTCCTGCAAGATAATGGCATTTCTTCCCCTGATAGGTATTTCTTTTTTCCATTTCTTTTGTTATCTCATCTCTTATCTTCCACCAGCTTTCATTCCAATTAACAAACAAAGAACCTTCTTCCGGTGCTCTTCCTATAATTCTCTGTATTACGATGTCATCCTTTAACCATTCCAAAAACGTAATTACACGTTCAATATATTCATCCTTTGAAATCAATTGAATTTTCCCGGACTTATACATGTCTCCGAGAACAGTCCCATTTAAGATATAAAGCGCATGAAGTTTTACTTCATTTACATCCAAAGCAGAAAGTATTTTAGCAGCTTCCACTACATCATCCATAGTATCCCAAGGTAAGTTCAATATGAGATGTACACAGGTCCTAATACTGTATTTTTTACACATTAATATGCTGTCAATAAATTCAGCCAGAGTATGCCCTCTGTTTATTATCTTAAGGGTATGATAGTTGACTGTCTGAAGTCCTATTTCCAAAGTAATTTCTAAATCCTTTTTCTTGCTTAAATCTGACAGATACTCTAAGTATTCTTCCCCTATACAATCGGGTCTGGTAGATAAGGATATCCCTACTATATCATCATCTATTGAATTTGCTATCATCTCTCTAAAATAATTCATGGGAACATAAGTATTTGTAAATTTTTGAAAATAGCTTATAAATTTATTCGCTTTATAATTTTTCCTTATATAATCTTTATTCTTCAATATCTGTTCTCTTATTGTTAAATAATTAGGAAGGTTTTCAAAAGAACCTCCCTCTTCCCCACAAAAGATACATCCTCCATAGGACAGCACTCCGTCTCTGTTCGGACACGTAAGGGGAAGATTGATAGGAAGTTTATATACCTTTTCTCCGAATCTTTCCTTCAGATATTGAGAATAAGAATTATATCTCAATTTGTGCTCCACCAAATCACCTTCAAGAATTTTATTATTTATATTACAACCTTAATACTTTCTTTAAAGTAAGCCCTACTCCATCTTGATTATTATCAGTCTCAGTAATTATATCTGCAGATTTTTTTACCGACTCTGTCCCATTTTTCATAGCAATTCCCAGCCCTGATTTTTCAATCATCTCTATATCATTATCATCATCTCCTATAGAGATAATTCTATCAGGGAATATCCCTTTACCCATTGCATATTCTCTAATACTCAACCATTTGGAGCCTAAGGGATTCATCACCTCGAGAAAACCTTGTACAGACATGTTCTCCATCATATGAAATCTATATTTATGAGGATATAAACTGTCCATCTCAAATTTAAATTTCCTAAGTTTATCTTTATTTCCCATATAAACTACAGTAAGTACCCTTTCAATATTACCATACAAAAAATCATCGACTTGAACGCATCTGCTTTCATTTTTCCCAATATAATTATAATATCTGCTGTCATCTTTGTTTAATTCAATAAATAAATCCACTCCTTTATCATATCCGTTTGCATGAACAATAGAAAATAGGTCTCTCTTTCTGCCTTCTCTAATAAGAGTATGAAAATCTTTAATATTTAAGTACTTTTCTATAAGCACCTTATCATCCTTTGTATTCCTTACAATATTTCCATTGTTAGCAAAAATAACAACATCCTCTTTTAAATCCCTTATCAAGTTCTTTGCCGAATAATATCTTCTTCCTGTAGCTATTATCAACTCATACCCTTGATTTATGGCGGATTTAAGAACCTTTAAATCTTCCTTGGAAATTTTTTTGTCATCTGTAAGCAAAGTTCCGTCCAGATCGATAGCTATCATTTTGAACTTCATATTTTCTCAACCTTTTAAGCTATATTTTATATAGTTCCTTAAAAACTTTATACATATAATAATGGTCGTAAACTCCTCCCAGTTCTTTTATGGAATGCATGGCAAGAATCGGATTGCCCACATCAACGGAAGAAATGCCCAGATGAGTTGAAGAAATAGGACCTATAGTTGAACCTCCCCTCATATCTGATCTGTTCACGAATATCTGCACAGGAACTCCTGCTCCATTGCATAAAGATTGAAATACAGTGCTGCTTACACTGTCAGAAGTATAAGATTGATTGGCACTTATTTTTATGGCCGGTCCTTTGTTAATAATGGGTCTGTTTGTCGGATCTTGCTTTTCGGGATAATTAGGATGTAGAGCATGAGTCATATCTGCCGAAATTAAAAAAGAATTATTAAATGCTCTGAAAAAATCCTCCCTGTCCTTTTTTAAAGAAATACATATTCTTTCCAAAAGGTTTTCAAGCATAGGGCTGTCCGCCCCTTGTTTTGTGGAACTCCCTACTTCTTCGTTATCAAATAAAACCAATACATTTGTTTCATTACTCGGTTCGCTATCAATCAACGCTTCAAGTCCTCCATGAACCATAGCCAAATCATCCAACTTCCCACAAGAAATAAATTCATCATTAAGTCCCGCTATACACCCTTTTTCATATTCGTATAAAAATAAGTCGAAATCCCCGATTGATTCAGGATCTACTCCTATATTTTCACTTATAAGGTCCAGAAAAGCATTATCTTTTTCAAATTTTTCATTAATAACAGACAAAATGGGGAGTGTTTCTTTTTGAGTATTTAATTTGATACCATCATTTACCTGTCTATTCATGTGTATAGCCAGATTAGGTATTACGGCTATAGGTTTATCTATATTCAGCAAAAAGGTTTCCGGGTTAAGAAAATTTTTCTCTTTTACAGAAATTCTTCCTGCGATGGAAAGAGGCCTGTCCAACCATGTATTTATAATGGGCCCGCCATACACTTCTGTATTTAACTTCAGATATTGATTTTCTGTTTTTATTTCACTATGGGGTTTTATTCTAAAGGTAGGAGAATCCGTGTGTGCTCCGATTAGTTTAAAACCATATTTCCCCAGTTCTCCTTTTCCTACAACAAATGCTATAAGAGCAGAATCATTTTTAGTAACAAAATATTTTCCTTCTTTTTCTAAAACCCATCTTTCCCCCGAATTCAACTCTTTAAATCCATTTTTTAATAATACACTTTTTACATTATTGACTACATGGAATGAGCTTGGACTGTTATTTACAAAATCTAAAAGTTTGTAAGAAAAATCCAATTCTTTTTTCAATTAAATCACCCTTTCTTTTTATAAAAATTTAATTAAAAGTACTTCAGTTTTTAACTGAAGTACTTTTAATTAATAATCATTCATCATAATCCTCATCGTCCTCGTCGTCTTCATCTTCATCATCATCTTCGTCATATTCGTCGTAATCCTCATAGTCCCCTTCTTCATCAGCATAAAACGTATAGAAAGCCTCCGAAACCGATTCAAATTCATCTTCCTCTTCAATTGAAGAAAGTCCAAAGCCATCCTCATTTTCTTCATAATTGTACAAAAGAACTTGATCATCGTCAATAGAAAGGAGAGCGATATATTCCTTTCCATCAACTTCAAAAATTCTTATAATGCTACATTCTATCTCACTTCCATCATCCAATGTTATATAAATTATATCCGTATCATCGTCATGTTCACATCCGCAATCATGGGAATGTTCAGGATGGTCACATCCGCAATTTTCTTCATCAAATTTTTTATTCATAATCATTCTCCTTTTCATTATATTTTGTATTAATTATATGCATATAATACCCTATTTTAATCTATGAGTATATAAAAAAATGAAATTATTTGATTTTTTTTAAAACCTCTGTTAGCAATTCCCAAGTTCTTTTAGTGGAAGAGATACTTAATCTCTCCTCAGGAGTGTGTACCCCAACCATATCTGGTCCTAAGGATACCATATCCATGTCTTCAAATTTTTCTTTAAAAAGTCCACATTCAAGACCTGCATGAATAGCCTCAATTTTTATATCCTTTCCATAAATATCTTTATAGGTATTTTTAAATAAATCCCTTATATATGAGTTGGGATTATATTCCCATGCAGGATAAGAAGAATAGCTCTCCCATCTTCCTCCGGAAACTTCTCCTGCTATTTTTGTTATTCTTGATATATATTTTTGCAGACTCTTTTTTGAACTTCTTATAGACGATTCAAAAATTACTTCTTTTTCTGTAGAATGTACTATTCCAATGTTGGAAGAACTTTCTACAAGTCCTAAAATTTCTCCGCTCATAGTTTTCACTCCATTTGGAGTAAGCATCAAAAAATTTATTATATTATCCGATGTACTTTTGGAATATATTTTGTTAATCTCCTCTGTATCTAAATTTAACGTTATTTTTATATTCTTGTCCGTACATCTCAACTCATTTTTTAATTCATCCTCAATAACACTGATTTCTTTTTTTAATATTCCCGTTTTACCCTTTTCTACAACAATTCCTGCTTCTGCAGTACGAGGAATAGCATTGGTTTTAGCTCCACCAGATATTCTGTACAAATTAATTCCTAATTTTTCATTAATTGAATTAAGTATCCTTCCCAATATCTTATTTGAATTTCCTCTTCCCTTATTAATTTCTGCTCCCGAGTGTCCTCCCAGCAATCCTTCGGTTTTAATAATATAGCCTTCCATTTCCTTTTTATTTTCTTCCCATATTATAGGAATCGTTACCTTGTTTCTTTCTCCTCCCGCACAACTGACAAGAAGAATCCCTTCTTCTTCGGAATCTAAATTTATCAATATTCTTCCTCTTATAAATTCAGGGTTTAAACTCATGGCACCATTCATCCCTGTTTCTTCATTAGTAGTAATAAGTACCTCTAAAGGAGGATGGGGAATATCTTTAGATTCGAGTATAGCCAAAGACATCGCCACAGCAATTCCATCATCGGCTCCGAGAGTTGTTTCTTTTGCTTTTATAAAATCGCCTTCTATAAATATTTCAATGGAATCTTTTGAAAAATCATGATCAGCTCCTTCATTTTTTTCTCCTACCATATCCATATGTCCCTGTAAAACTACTACCGGAGAGTTCTCATAACCTAAAGTTCCTTTTTTCTTAATAATTACATTTAAGGCTTCATCCTGTATAACTTCCAATTTGTTCTTTTTGGCAAAATCTACTAAGTAATCACTTATCTTTTTCTCTTCCCCCGAACATCTTGGTATTTTAGTTATTTCCTCAAAATAATAAAATACTCTTTCCGGATCTAATTTTTTCAAAATTCTTTCCATGCCCTCGCTCCTTTCATTTTTAAAATAAAATCAATTGTATATTATAAATTGATTATTTTAATTTTTTCATTTCCAAATACATCTATCAATTGTACCGCTATATTCCTTTTTTTTAAGTTTTTCTCCAATTTTAATAGTATATTCTTATTAAAAGAACCTCTCTTATTTCCATAAGTCCTATAGTGCTCCTGCTTAAAAGAGAAAAAATCTCCCTTATAGTCTGTATCCACTGCGACATATTCCACAAATTCAAAAGAGTCTTTCTCTAAAATATCCTTTATCTTTAACCAATATTTCCTATCAACAGGAAGTTTTGATATGTCTTTTATTTCATAATCCTCTATTTCTATTTCCAAACATTCATTAAAAAAATCGCAGGGACATCTTTTTTTTATTTTAATTTTGAAGTCAATACTGTCGTCTTCCTCGTGAGGTATTCTATATAAATTAAATCTATTTGCCCTTTCTTCAATAAGTCTCTCCTTCATCACTGCAATAGATGTCGCTCCCAGATCTGACATTATCCATTTTCTTTTAAGTTTCTCTGCCACAACTCCGGTAGTACCGCTGCCTGCAAAAAAATCTGCCACAATGGAATTTTCATCTGTAGAAGATAAAATAATTCTCTCAAGGAGTTTCCTCGGTTTTTGAGTATCATAACCCACCCTTTCTTTTGATGTTCTTCCTATCATGTCTATATTCCAAACATCCTTTGTGTTTACATATGTATACCAGCCAATATCGTCCTTAAATTCTTTTACTCCCTTAAATCTATAAGGTTTTAATTCTCTGTTATAGGATTTTTCTTTCTGAACATTAAATATATAATTTTTAGTCTTTGAATAAAATAAAATAGTATCGTGTTTCTTAGAAAAATGTCTTTTACCTACTCCTCCTGATTTATAACTCCATATTATCTCATTAACAAAATTTTCTCTTCCAAATATTTCATCCATTAATACCTTTATATAATGAACTATATGCCAATCCAAATGAACATATATACTGCCCTTAGAGCTTAAAAGATCCCTCATCAAATATAATTTTACGGTCAACTCTTCAAGATAATTTTTTATTCCTTTTCTCCATCTGTCTTCATAAGCAAAATGTTTGATGAAAATATCTTTCTCTCCATCATTTAGTATAATTCTCCTGTTATAATTTGTTTCAGAAAAAAAAGGAGGATCTATATATATTAAATCAATTTTCCCTTTGTAACCATTCTTTAAGAGGAATTCCATTACTTTTATATTATCGGCATAAAAAATTTTATTTTGCCAATTGTCTGTACTATGTTCGCTTTTCCTTACTTTGTCTTCTTCAAAGGCAGTTACTTTTTCATATAAAGAAAAATTTATGTTTTCAGAGGAATTTAGTATCTTATCTCTTTCTCTTTTCCCATAAGATATGATTTCCTGTAATTCATTTATTATAGATACTTTGTTCATATTTACCTCCACATAGAATATATTCCCATATGATATTCTATATATACTTCTAAAAACCTTCTAAAAATAAAATTCTTTTTCTTTATAAAGTATAATATCTGTTATATAATCAAGTTAAACATCAACAGCGGAGGGATGATTATGAATAAATTAAAATTTCTTACGGTAGATCTGCCGGAAGATTTAAAGAACACCGTTTATTTTGGAGATTTCCAAAAATCTCAGGAACTTATCGACGTTTATTTAAAAAGAAATATTCCCGACATTTTAAAACAACGACTAATCTTTGAAAGGGACAGAATCGAAAGATTAAAAGAAGATTATGATTTTACTTACGAATCTGCCTTAAATTACGCCCAATCAAAGATTAAAAATTTTACAAAGGAAGACCTTGAGTTTTTAAAGGATGAAAGATATGCCGATTGGATATATATAAATGGTAAAATAATGTTTCATCACAGATTCTTGGAGAATATTGTTAAAGTAAATTCTGACTTTAAGTCAAGATTAATACAAAAAGAAGAAAATTCCTCAGGAAGTTCTCTCTTAAATAAAACAGTAAAGGAAATAATTGAAAAAGGAGAGAAGAAATATTTCATTCAGGTCATGGCAGGAATTAAATTGGATAAGGAATTATCAAGAATAGGAGAAACTGTAAATGTCCATCTTCCTATACCCCGGGCAGCAAGGCAGATTAAAGATATAAAAATATTGAGTACCTCTCATAAAGCAAAATATATCTCACCCCTTCAATACCCTCAAAGAACTATTTTCTTTGAAGAAAAAGTTAAGGGAGGGGATACATTTTTCGTAGAATATTCATATGAAAATCATATAAAATACGTTAATCCGGATCCATCAAAGGTATCGGCATATCAGCCTAATTTCTGTACCGAAGAATGGCCGCCTCATATAAGATTCACTCCGTTTCTTGTATCTTTAGCGAAGGAAATAGTAGGAAAAGAAACCAATCCTCTGTTAAGGGCAAGGCGTATATATGATTATATTACCGAAAATATACAATATTCATATATGAGACAATATGCAGCAATTACAAATATACCCGAATATTGTGCATATAATCAAAAGGGAGATTGCGGAGTACAGGCCATACTATTTATTACATTATGCCGGATAATCGGTATCCCTGCCAAATGGCAATCCGGACTTCATGTGGATCCTTACTCAGCGGGATGTCATGATTGGGCTGAATTTTATGTTGAACCTTACGGTTGGCTGTTTGCCGATCCATCCTTTGGAGGAGGAGCTTTAAGAAATAATGATAAGGAAAGATGGAATTTTTATTTTGGAAATCTTGACCCCTTTAGAATGGTTGCTAACTCAGATTTTCATTATGATTTCTATCCGGAAAGAAAATTTTTAAGGCATGACCCTTACGATAATCAGGTCGGAGAAATAGAATACTCCGACAGGCCCTTGAAATCCAATGAATATAAGACCTTTGTTAAATCCGTTGAAGTTCACGAAATATAACAACCACTCAAATATAATTATCTCAGTGGGAAAATTTTCTTCTCACTGAGATAATATTTAAGGAGAATAGGAGAATATATGAAAATAACGAAAATAGAATCTCAAAAAAATAAAGAACGGGTAAATATCTATATAGATGATAGTTTTGCCTTCGGCTTGTCTTCGGAGATATCATATAAATATGACTTAAAAGAAGATATGACGGTTTCTCAGGAATGGGTAGAAAATGTTTTAAAGTCTGAAGAATTGAATAAAGGAAAAAATTATGCTTTAAATCTTCTTTCCTACAGATGGAAAACAGAAAAGGAAATTATAGACAGGATGTCCGAAAAAGGATATGAAAAAGAAATAATTGAAAATACTGTCCTATATTTAAAAGACCAAAATTTAATTAATGATAGAAGATTTGCAGAAATATATTTTGAAGAAAAAAGTAAACTTAATGGATTGGGAATTAAAAGAATTAGATATGAATTATCTATGAAGGGAATATCAAAAGAAATATTGGAAGAAGTAGTTAATGAAGAATCTGATGAGGAATTTGAAAGAGCCTTGGAATTGGCAAATAAAAAGATATCGTCCTATAAAAATGACTCAAAGGAAAAAATATACAGAAAATTAGGAGGATATCTTCAAAGAAAGGGATATTCATATGATTGCATAAGAAATGTTTTAAATAAAATTCTCTTCTAAACTGTTTCCCAATCCACATGATCAATTAATATCGTTACAAATTTCAAAAAATATTTTTCTTCCAATTCAGTAAACCTGCTTTTTTCAGGGCTGTCCAAATCCAGTACTCCGTAAACTCTGCCTTTTTTAATTATTGGAAGAACAAGTTCCGACTGAGAAGCACTGTCGCAGGCAATATGGCCGGAAAACTGGTGTACATCATCTACTCTCAATACTCTTTTTTCCTCAACTGCTGTTCCGCATACTCCACTTCCTATCTCAATTCTATTACATGCGGGAAGCCCTTGAAACGGTCCTAAAACCAAAACTCCGTTCCTCATTATATAAAACCCAGACCAATTAAGCCTGTCGACACAGGACATGATAATTGCAGAAGCATTTGAAAGAATTGCTATGCTGTCTTTTTCCGAACTAACTTGTCCCTTAAGCAAAATATTCATATATTCTAATTTTCCCTCATCGTTCATGCCATTGACCGTTTCCAGTTTAAACATATCATTTCCTCCCCCTTAAATAAGGTATAGCTGTCTATTCCTATTCCTCATATTTTACTTAATTCATCTAAAATTTAATATGACAATATCCATTCGGATTCTTTTTCAAATATTTTTGGTGGTATTCTTCCGCGTCGTAGAAACATTTTAATGGCTCTATTTCCGTGACTATGGGTTTTTCATATTTATTTTTCTCTTCTTCCAAGGTTTTAAGTATAATCGGCAAATCCTTCTCATCAATGTAATAAATTCCTGTTCTGTATTGCTCTCCTGTATCTCCAGCTTGCCTATTCACCAATGTAGGGTCAATTATTTTCCAAAACCTGTGAAGAAGTTCCTCAAGGGTGATTTTATTTTCATCAAACTTTACATAGCATGATTCGGCGTGACCTGTTGTCCCAGTACATACTTCCTCATAAGAAGGATTAGCTTTGATACCGTTAGCATAACCGACCTTTGTATCTACAACTCCTTCTATTCTCGACATATATTCTTCCACTCCCCAAAAACATCCTCCTGCAAAAACTATATCTTTCATTTCTTTCCCTCCTCATTTTTATACCTAAAGCTCAAGATCAATTAATATATCTCTTAGCCTTTTTAATTCATCTCTTGTAAAAGTGACTCCTTTACCCATCTTTTCATGACTTGAATCCCAGTCTCTGATATCATATTTAGGCTCTCTGCCATTCCAGCTTATTAAGTTCAATTCCTTCTGCCACTTTTTATCCACGCCTGAAATCACCCCTATTTTTTCGATAACTTCATATTTGATTTCATTTGACATTGCTATTCTCTCCTTCTATATTAGAAAATATTATTTTCTTAATAAATTAAATCCGCCTTTCTATTGGCGAATATGATATCTTCATATTATGAATACTATTTTACCGCATGTCTTGTAATTAAATCAACTAAAAATTTCATATTTATGATTTAAAGATTTCTAAAAAATGTTTAGCGGCAGTAGAAATATATCTGATCCTGAAGGTGATACTGCTCCTAAGCCGGGTTTGGGGTGGCTAGCCCAACAAACAATTTTTGAGATTTTCCCGTACAGGAAAATCTTAAAAATGTGTTGGTGTATATACACCAGCCCTGCTTGTGCAATAGTGACAAGGGTAAAAAGCGGCAAATCATTTATTTTTAGGAATGCGACATACACATGTCGCATTCCATGAGATATAATAAAGGCAAAGGAGGGAAAAAGGATGTCATTTTCTGAAATATGTATTTACCAAGTCAAGCCAGACAAAGTTAATGAATTTGAAACTCTCATGAAAGAAGCTGTCCAATTCATGAAGCAGTTAGAGGGTGTATTACTGCTACGCTTTATTAAAAGAACACACAATATTAACGATTTTTCTTTGATCAAAGAGGGACTTCCACCACATAAGGTAACCCGTATTGTAAAGAGTGTTCGTTATATGCTTTATTGGGAGTTTGATACTATTGAGAACTATGGTACTGCACAAAAAAGCCTGTACGAAAGCTATTGGAAAGCTATCGAAAAATGCTTGGTAGTGCCACATGACAAGTATTTAGGGGAGGAGTTGTTTTAATGGATTTAGCATATTGTGGTTTGAATTGTGGCGAATGTCTTGTTTACCTTGCCACAATTCAACAATAATGATGAAGAACAAATCAGATTGGCAAAAGAGTATTCAACTGACACTTGTGTATTTTCAAAAGATGATATGTTTTGCTTGGGTTGCCATTCTGATACTCATTCAGAAAAAATGTGTGGGGACTGTGCGATTAGAAATTGCGGCGTAAAAAAATCTTGTAATATTTGTGCTAAAGGTAGCAAGGAGGGCGATATTGTGTCCACCTTTGCCCGCTTGCTTCAACATGATGCCGATAAGCAAGGCAGAGTTTGAAACAAGCATTCTGTCAAAGCGACATCCTTTCCAACGGGCGGTAACAGCGGTATAATTAGAGTATACATTATCGTCTGTTGGCTGTCGGATAGAGATTAATTTCATTAAAAATTAATCTCCAATTCTTAAAATAACTGACTCATACTTTTTATTCCATATTCTCTTCCCGATTTGGTTAACTTTATTACGTTATCTTCTATACATATTTTTTCTTCCCTTTTTAATTTTTCTACTATAAAATTCAAAAAATCATTATCCCAATGAAGATGATCTTTAATAGTATTTACTCCGCATTCTATATACTCATTATCAGTGCCTTCATGGTTATATATATGAAATATCAAAGATTTCTCCGCGAAATCTACTTTTTGATGTTTTCTTCTTTTTATAGTAGTCAAAAGTCCTCTCTCAGGAGCAAATATAAATACTATTAAAAATATTGTCCCAACCATAATTGCCATAGACCCTGCTATGGATATATCAAAAATGGATGCAAATTGATATCCTGATATTCCACTTGCTGCTCCTGCCAAAGCTGCTATTAAAACCATGTGTTTTAAATTATCTGTAAGAAGGTATGCTATTACGGGAGGGCCTATCATAAATGCTACAACCAAAATTGAACCTACTGCTTGAAAAGACCCTACTGCCGTTATAGAAACAACTGTCATAAGAAGATAATGTATTAGTATTGGAGAAAATCCCAAAACTGAAGCTAAGGTAGGATCAAAAGTTACTATTTTTAATTCCTTGAAGAATATAGTTACAAATAAAATATTCATAATAAGAATTGCTCCCATGGAATAAATAGCTTTGGCCCCTATATCTATCCCAAACACTCTCATCCTGTCAAATGGAGCAAAAGCCAATTCTCCTAACAATACCGAATCCGTATCCAGGTGAACCAAGCCTGCATATTTTGAAATTATTATAATGGCTATACTAAAAAGAAATGGAAATACAATTCCTATAGCCGAATCCTCCGACATAAGCCTGGTATTATGAAGCATTTCAGTTAAAAATCCAGTAAGAACTCCTACTGCGGCGGCTCCTATTATAAGCAGAGGCGATGTAAGACTATGGACCATAAAAAAAGCTATTACTATTCCAAGCAAAATTGTATGGGTTATTGCATCGGACATCATTGACATCTTTCTCAGTACTAAAAACACTCCCGGAAGAGAACACGCTACCGATACTATTACCGCAATAATTTGAATTTCCAACTGTGGCTGCATTTATTCTTCCTCCTTTCCGAAATAATCTTGAACGTATTTTATCCCCTCTTTGGTAATCTTCCATTTGTCAAAAATATCTTTCTGTACAAGATTTCTTTCCGATAAATTCTGTAATATATGAACAATCTGTGATTCTCCTTTTACTTTTGCACTATAAGGTTTTATTGCCGAAATTTCATGACCGTGATACAATTCCTTATGATTCATTGCTAAATTATATAAATTAATTAAAATCTTATCTTCGCTTATTTCTTTTTGATTTTTCCTTTCTTTAAAATATTTCCATATAAGCCCTCTGTTCGGCGAAAATGATAAACTTATCATCACTATTACACTTATAACCATTACTATCATAGGTCCCGTAGGAAGCTCAGATACTATTGAACTTAATATAGTTCCTAAAATTCCTGATATTGCTCCGAACATTGCTGATAATATAACCATAACAGAAAGTTTATCGGTCCACTGTCTGGCAGCCACAGCTGGAGCTATAAGCATAGAACTCATCAAAATAACTCCCACAGTTTGAAGACCTACAACTATAGTTGCTACTGTTATTCCCGAAAGGATCATAGTTATTTTTTTGACTGAAAACCCAATGCTTTCTGCAAATTCAGGATCAAAAGAAATTATTTTAAATTCCTTCCAAAATATAATAATCAAAGTTATTATTATAATTCCAAGGACTCCCATCATCCAAACTTCTCTTTTCAATAAAGTTGACGCCTGACCAAAAATAAATTTATCCAGTCCAGCTTGATTTGCATTTGGTATTTTCTGAATATAGGTCAAAAGTGCTATTCCACCTCCGAAAAAAACAGAAAGTACTAAAGCTAAAGCACTATCAAATTTTATTCTTGAATATCTTACTATAAAAAGAATTAAAAATGTAGCGGCAAGACCGGACATCAGAGCACCGAAAAGCAAAAATTCAGTTGTCTTAGTTTGAGTAATAAGAAAAACCAAAGCAATTCCCAAAAGAGCCGAGTGAGAAACCGAATCTCCTATCAAGCTCTCCTTTCTGATAACCGCAAAACTTCCCACAACTCCGCTTATTATCCCTAAAATTCCGGAACCCAATGCTACTATTCTTAAAGTATAATCTCTCAAAATTATCTGTAATATATCCATACTATCCCTACCTTTTCAAAATTTGTCCGGTACTTCTATAAGTTTTCTTTAAATTCTCTTCAGTAAATACCACATTAACAGGACCGCTATCTATTATTTGAGTATTCAGCAAAGTTACCCAATCAAAATATTCCGGAACAGTTTGAAGATCATGATGCACTACTATTACAGTTTTGCCTCTTTCCCTTAGTTCCTTTAAAAGAGATATTATCGCCTTTTCAGTTTTCGCATCCACTCCCTTAAAGGGTTCATCCATAAAATATATATCAACATCTTGAACAAGAGCTCTTGCAAGAAAAACTCTCTGCTGCTGTCCTCCGGAAAGCTGGCTTATCTGCCTGTCTGCAAATTCCTTCATTCCTAATTTCTCTAAGGCTTCTATTGATTTAATCTTATCATCATGAGAAGGTCTCTTTATCCATCCTAATGCTCCGTAACGCCCCATAAGAACTACATCCAATACATTTGTAGGAAAATCCCAATCAACACTCCCGCTTTGAGGCACATAAGCTATATGGCTTCTCTGTTCTTTATATGGTTTACCGTCAAATAATACATTTCCTGATATAGGTTTAATGAGTCCAAGCATAGCCTTAATTAGTGTAGATTTCCCTGCTCCGTTAGGGCCTACTATTGCCATTAAAACCCCTTTTGGTATTTTAAGATCTATATCCCATAAAACAGGTTTAACCTGATATACCACGGTCATATCTTCAACTTTTACTATATACTCATTATTGTCCACCTTTTCATCCCCTCTACTTTAATTATTTATTTTAATGCATCAACAATAGTATCAATATTATGTTTGAATGTGCCTATATACGTCCCTGCACTGGTATCCGGGTCTCCCAGAGAATCCGAATATAATTCTCCTCCGATTTTAACCTGAAAATTTTTAGCTTCCACAGCTTCTTGCAATGCCTCCATGTTTTTCTTCGGTATTGAGGTTTCAATAAATACGGCTTTAATTTGATGTTCTACGATAAAATCGGACAACTGGCGTACATTTGAGGTCCCTGCTTCAGCTGAAGTACTTATACCCTGAAGCCCTTTAACTTTAAACCCATATGCTTTCGCAAAATAATTAAATGCATCGTGAGCAGTTATAAGTATTCTTTTATCTTCAGGAATTTCTGATACTCTTTTAACTATATAATTATTCAGTTCTTTTAGTTCTGAAAGATAACTCTCTAAATTGGCATCGAATTCTTTCGAATGTTTTTTATCCAGTTTCTTTAATCCTTTTGCAACCTCTATTGCTTCATCTTCCCATATATTTACATCGAACCAAACATGAGGGTCGTAAACATTTGAATCACCATCAACTTTAATCAAATTTTTTTTATCTATTCCATCAGCAGCACAAACTACCAGTTTGTCTATATCTCTCAAATTTTCAAATACTTCTCCCATTTTTCCTTCCAAATTTAGACCTCCATATACTATCATATCAGCTTTTTGCATTAGTATAACATCCCCTGCACTTGCTTTATACAAATGAGGATCTATCCCCGGTCCCATTAAGCCATAAACGTCTATGTATTTACCTCCTATTTTCTTTACCAAATCTGTAAGCATAGTTGTAGTAGTAACTACTTTGTATTTCCCATTATCTTCAAACATATAATCTTTATTTCTTATATTTCCGCATCCCGTAACAGTAACAGCAATAATCAAAAAAAATAAAATAAAAGTCGCAAATTTCTTCATAAACTATGTTCCTCCCAAAGTTCCGATTTTCTTATATGGTAAAACTATAATTAATATAATCAAAAAACAACCAATATTATAATACCCCACCATTCAACAAAGAAAACAGTTATACAATTATACAACACTAAATAAAATATATAAAATTCTAAAACCCGCATATCCTCTATATCGAATTATACGGGTTTATTATCATATTATCACCTGTTATCACAATCTGCTCGAAATCGACAACACCTTTTCCAAGAACATCTTGTTTTGCTTTACCATATTACTGTTTGGAGCATATTTTTCTGCAATTTTATTATGGCGGTATGCTTTCTCGTATTCTTCCTTTGCAGAATAGCAAACACATAGCTGTATATGAGGAAGCCACGTAAAACATATATTATTTATCAATCCCCAGCTATTTTCTTCTAAAGGAAGATTGGTCGCCAAACTATACCAAAATATAGCTTCATCGTATTGCTTATTGTTTAAAAAATGATATCCTACTCTACAGCAGAAATCAGCTCTGGGAATCCCATACTCGAAACTTTTAAATGAATATCTCAATTCATTCTTGAAATCACCTATTCTGTAAAAACAATCCGCCAGATTGGCACAAGCAGTTTTTTTATCTTCCACCCAGCCATCCTCTGTTTCCAAAAATTTTTTATACTGTGCTATGGCCTTAGGAATAAAGTTATTATAATAAAGCTCATTCCCATAATAAAATATATCTCTCGTATTAAACATTTCTCCATTCTTCAATCTGTTCTCATATATTTTTAAATTTCTGTCTCCACTGTTTTTTACCTTTTTATGATATATGGAAATATTTGAATTTATAATGTTGCCATAAACATTCAAATATTCATGAACCGCTCCAATCCACATATAATTGTTTGCTCTTTTGACAAGTCTGTTTCTGCGTAAAGAAAATACAGAATTCCCATCTTCATCTTCTTCTAATACATAATTCATAGTAACTGAATCTATTGTAGTATCAAATTTACTTTTTAAGTCTATTAATTCTCTCATATCTTCTTCTTTCATTATATCATCTGCATCCATCCATAATATATAATCTTTTGTTGCTTTTCCAAAAGAAAAATTACGTGCTTTTGAAAAATCATCTTCCCAGGGGAAATCATATATATGTGCATTAAAATTCTGAGCTATATCTTTGGTTTTATCTGTTGAGCCCGTATCGACTATTACTATCTCATCAACAGCTCTTGCCACAGAATTTAAACATCTATATAATACATCTTCTTCATTTTTTGCTATCATGCACAAACTAATTGTAATATTTTTTTTCATAAAATCCTCCTTTAAAAGAATAGCCCTTTAAAAATTCAAAGAGCTATTCTTTTATTAAAAAATCTTTCTAAACCATTTTTACAAGTAATGAAACTGAAACTGCAGAACTAAGTGACAGTGTTGCAGATATTAAAGAATTATTTACTATTGATATTGAATCTCCAGCTTCTAATGATAATATTCCCTGACCTTTAACCTGACCTAAAGCTACTAAGGCAGTATAGTTAATCTCCGTCTGAATTACTGAATTTACTGCTATTGCAAATGTTGCATTAACACCCACGGTTGTTGATACTAAAAATTCTATTTCATAATCTCCAGTAGCATTTACTATTACATCAGGACTTGGAGCGATATGTGTCAATCCAACCACTACTCCATCATTAGTCAAAGGAATCTCAGCTCCGCCGAGTATTATGCCTGTTCCTAAACTTGTTCCAGGTGAATAGAAATATCCATAAGTTGACAATCCTCCCGCAGGTCCTGTCGGTCCTGTCGGACCTACTGGTCCTTGTATTCCTTGTGGTCCTACCGGTCCTTGCGGTCCTGTCGGTCCTGTCGGTCCTGCAGGTCCTGTTATACCTTGTGGTCCTTGAGGCCCTAAAGGTCCTTGAGCTCCTGTTATACCCTGTGGCCCTTGTGCTCCTGTTGCTCCTGCTGGGCCTGCTGGTCCCTGTGGTCCTGTTGCTCCCGCTGGGCCTGCTGGTCCCTGTGGTCCCTGCGCTCCTGTTGCTCCTGCTGGGCCTGCTGGTCCTTGCGGTCCTTGTGGGCCTTGAGCTCCTGTTATACCCTGTGGCCCTTGTGCTCCTGTTGCTCCTGCTGGGCCTGCTGGTCCCTGTGCTCCCTGTGGTCCCTGTGCTCCTGTTGCTCCCGCTGGGCCTGCTGGTCCCTGTGGTCCCTGCGCTCCTGTTGCT
>ENA-UOOR01000455-UOOR01000455.1-fermentation-metagenome-genome-assembly--contig:-NODE-455-length-58068-cov-58.041767_pt1 | contig 58068 bp, 51 predicted proteins | sample MGYA00245780_ERZ724029 | MGnify/ENA primary metagenome ERZ724029 (study PRJEB28704, sample SAMN03018315) | fermentation metagenome | biome: anthropogenic terrestrial biome; feature: soil; material...
CTACTCTACTCCACAAAATGGCTGCGCAATTTTGCGGGGACCCCGATCCCCGGCACGTTCCCGTTATTGCGCCTCTCCTGAGGCGTCAATTATGCGGCTGGAAGCCGCATCTACTCTACTCCACAAAAAATCGTACATCGTAAATTGTAAATCCTACATTCTACATCGCGCGCAGCGCCTAATTCGTGTTAATTCGTGGACAGAAAAAAGCGTCAAGATGACGCTTCTACACTGGGCGCTACGGCGAGCGCCCCTACATCGCGCAGCGTCGCCAACCGCAGCACTAATAAACAGGTGCGCAGCACCGAACCACCGACGCGTAAGAGTCGCCAACTAAGCAATACGAACTAATCCCCCAAGATTGTTCTTGACAAAAATAGCCCTTTTATTTGAGATGCTCTCACTGTGTGGCGAGATAGCTCAGCCGGTAGAGCAGAGGCCTGAAAAGCCTTGTGTCCCCAGTTCAATTCTGGGTCTCGCCACCATTATTGTATCCGGGCTAAAATAACGGGCGATGACTAGCTCCAAAGCGGATGATATGCCGGATATAACATTTCCGGCCCAACAAGATAATAGCAGTGAAGCATGATCCAAAAAATAGTGTCAACTATAGGGGACAGAAATCTATGAAAAAGTATCGTATAGGAAACATCAAATAAGCCGTGATATTAACTTAATGCCCCAAATGTGGCGATAAAATCAACATCCTAAAGAACTGCTAAAAAGTAAGATGCAATCAGTATTAGAAAAATATCTGCCCTAAATATAGATTTGGCACGACTCTTGCATTATATTAGATGTGCTTCAGGCACACAACATAGTAAATAGAAGAGAAAACCCAAAAAAAAAGGAGAATACCAATGGGAACTCAACAAATCCTACTCATCGTACTTAGCGTAATTATCGTTGGTGCCGCCATCGCGGTAGGTATCGAGATGTTCAACAACCAATCTTACAGTGCAAACAAGAGCGCCATCGCCGCTGACGCACAAAGCTATGCATCACAGATCGTACAATATTACAAAACCCCTGAATCTCAAGGCGGACTTGGTGGCGATATGTACGTAGGTGGTGATAACACTACTACAGGAGCAAAATTAGTTACAGAAGCCCAAGTTGGAAGCTTTATTGGCTGGGGTGGTGCCACAACAAACAACGATAGTGGTACATATACTATTACTGTTACATATGGAACTCATCCAGCCGGCACCATTACAATAACGGGTGTTGGTAAAGAACAAAAGGGAACTAAGAATCCTCAAATTGTAACCGAAGTAGCCTTGCCTGCTGGTACCATTACCGCGACCGCGGATGATGTTACTCCAAAATAACAGCTTATAGCTGCAACTTATTAATCCAATAAATTCTATGCTAAAGCAGGAGTCATGACTCCTGCTTTTTGTTTGCCCAGAATGCTTTCTGCGCCGATGGACTGAAAGAAGTCCTGACGCCTTACCAGCGGGAAGTCAACATGAGATCAAGGGCGTTGCTGGCAACGGCAAGGTCTGAAGTAAGAAGCAGTGTGAATATGGAACATAGCGCAAGCGAACTGATGTTGGTCGGTAGAGTGGGTAACCTTTCAAAAAGTGGGAAAGCCCTAAAGCTGGATAACTCTACAGATTAAGACAGATGGCTTCATATTCAGGCAGGAAAGCTTAACTGGGGAAGCCTGTTGTTGTCCGCGGAAGCGGTAAGCTCAATCAAGCTGAGAGGCAAGATGCTGGATATAATCATCCAGCATCACCCTACTCGATCCTTTGTAGAGCTTGATAGCAAAATCCATATTTTGTGAAATGGATATATTATAAGCCGGGGAGGGGATATGGGAACTCAGCAGATCATGATATTAGTGGTGGTCATCATCGTAGCAGGAGCCGCCATTGTGGTTGGCTATACAATGTTTCAGCAACAGAATTATATAAACAATCGTTCGGCACTAAGTCAGGATATGCAGATCTTTCTTACGCAAGTGCAGAAAAGCTATATGCTTTTGGTAACTTTTGGCGGTCCAGCCGAGATCTGGAAGGTATTGACGCGGTTCAAATGGCGAATAACATCGGCTGGAACGGGGCAAACCCCATGACAAACGCAAGTGGTCAATACTTGATTGAGATCGAAACTGACAAAATGGCGATAGAGATAAGGGGCATCGGTAATGAGGCGCACCGAGGCAACAGGTCTGCGGCTCATGGCAGGATCAGCTTTCCCTCGGGAGAGATCACGGTGAAACATGGCACGATATCCAAAGTTAGCGCTGTGGCAGATGTAGATCTCTTGGGGGAATAGAAAAAGGCGGAAAAGGATCCGCCATTATATTGATGGGTTATTCTCAGTCTTAGTCTTTACCATCCCAGAGGTCAAAGTCAAAATCTACTCCCACGATGTCTCCGGTCATTTCTCTTTCGCCCACTTTGGAGACAATCTTGCCTTCGGGGAAGGTAATGCGGCCGTGAACCACGGAATGCTTGCCATTCAACTCTGCGCGACCGATGGCTTTGATGTCCACAATTTCCATATCATCGCTATGTTTCGGTATCTGGATCATGTAGCTGGCATTGTCGTTGGTCATGGGGTGTTCGTCTCCCCAGCCGATGTATGATACAAAGTCGTCGGCGTCGTCGGCATTATCGATGTCGCCACCCAGGCCGCCTAAAGATTCCGGCATTTTATAATATTGCAAGACTTGGGTTAGAAATATCTGTACGTCAGAGGCAGCAGAAGAGCGGTTACTGCTGAAATCCTGCCGATTGAACATATCTATGCCCACAGCGATAGCAGCTCCCACGATGATCACACTTAGTACGATCAAGAGTATTTGTTGAGTTCCCATGTTAGTTCCTTAATATTAGTATCGTAATCAACAGATTTGGCGACGATGAATCAGTCAAGTCATAATATTTTCTGCTGAACTAATATGCATAAATCCAGCTGCTTTGCGAGCGATGCTTGGGGGCTATACAAAAGATTATCCATACTTAAGAAGCTATTGCAAAATTGAAGCACAGGGTAGTATTTTGAGATTCCCAAATATATTGGAATAGAGCATACGACGGGTGATAAGGCAGGAAAAAGAACTGCCCTTAGCAGAAGAGGTCTGAAAAAACATTTGAAAATGGCAAGAAAAAGCTTGACCGATTTTGCGGGTTCCACCAATTGTAATAAAGGGAAAAAGATATTGATGGAGATCGGATGACCAAAGAGTACAGGTTCAAGGGGATCAGTCCTGAAGGCAAGCTGGTACAGGGCACCTTTACGGTTGATAGTGCAAAGGCAGCCAAGGCACAATTGGCCAGAGTGGTTGCGCGCTACAACCTGAAAATACAGAGTTTCGACAAGAAGCGGGATTGGCTCTACACGGTTTACCTGCCGGGGAAAAAGAAATTTAACGGCAGGCAGTCCTCCTACTCCAAAGAGGAAGTAGCCAATGCTTTGCGCAAAATGGGCTACAGCAAATTTAAAATATCGCCCGTTTTGTTTGACATCCCTTCGAAGCCATCTTTACCGGATATAATGATGTTTATCAAGCTCTCTTCCACGATGTTGCGGGATAAGATGAGTTTTGGCAAGATCCTGGAAATGCTGGCGGAAGAGCAGCCCAATCGTGGATTTCGCGAGGCCCTGCAACAGATCGAGAGTCAATTGAAAGCAGGGGCAGAGGGGCGTGAAGTCTTTAACCGCTATCAACACATCTTTGGCAAATTCCCTTCTTATATGCTGGGTTTGGCTACCCGAAGCGGTAATATGGCGGAGGTCTTTGATGCCACGGCCAAATTCATCGAGCGCGATATGGAGATTCAGAAAAACATCAAGAAAGCCATCATATCTCCCATGTTCGCATTACTGGCCACCATCGGCGCTACTGTGTATTACATCATCGACATCTTTCCTTCTACGGCAGAGCTCTTTTTGAAATACGACATGCCTTTGCCAAATCTGACCCAAAAGACCTTGGCTGCCAGCGACTGGCTGGGTGCCTACTGGTGGCTGGTGCTGCTTATCGTTTTGATCCCTGCTCTGATTATCTGGCGTTGGTGGACTACGCCCAAAGGCAAGATCTGGCGCGACCGGCATATGGTGAAACTGCCCATCGTGGGACATTTGATCCACAAATCCTCCATCGAGATCTATTTCCGGGTGTTTGGCACCATCTATGGCGGCGCGGGCGACAATATCGAAACCATCAAGACTGCTGCCGAGGCTTGCAGGAATGCCTGGATGGAAGACAGGATCAAACGCGTAACCATACCTATGATGCTAAAGGAAGGCTTGGGCTTTGTGGAGGCAATGACCGCCGCCGAGGTCTTTACCCGAACTACTCTTACTCGTTTGCGCACGGGACAGGAAACCGGTACCTTACTGCAATCAGCGCAGCAGATCGCTACTTTCTACGAATCTGAGACCACTTTTAAAATGAATAACTTAATCGAGTATATCCAAACCCTGGTTGGCTTGGTAATAGCTATTGCCATCACCTTCCTCACGGTGGTATCGGCAGAAATCGCCACGATTTCTCCACCCACATTTTGATTGAGGATAGAGTCTGATGGTTAGCAGTAAGTTCGCGCAATACTTGGTTCGAAACGAATACTTCGACTTGGAAACCATGCAGAAGGCCGAGAAAAAAATGGAGCAATACGGCGGAAACTCTGCCAGCGCCCTGGCCAGAGTATTGGAAATCGAATTTGGCGCGGCGCACGATACTGTGTATGAAGCTCTTTCCATCCACTATGCCTTTCCCACTTTCAAAAAGAGCATCGAAGAGATCCCGGACGTGCAGCTGGAAGCCTGTAAGCAGGTTTTGGACAGTATGCGCCGGGATAGCGACGAAGATTTTAAGCGTAAACTGCTGTTTCACAAAATCCTGCCCTTTGGAGTGCACAAAAGCAATCGCGATCTCCTGAGGGTTTTGGCCACCGACCCCACAAATAAGGTGATTCAAGAGATCACCACCCGCACTCAATTCCGCCGCCTAGAAATCTATTGGGCGCCGCAAAAAACCATCGAAGACATCATTGCCCGGGTAGCGCCGCAAAAGAACGAATTTTTGCAACTGCTGGAAGAAGCGGGACAGATCGTGAACGAAGCTGTCACGCAGGAAGTGGAAGTATTGGATGAGCAAGCGCTGGATGAAGAGATAAACAAAAGCCTGCTGGTGAATCTCTTTGAAGGTTGCCTCATCGAAGCTGTGCGCAGAGACGCCAGCGATGTCCACATCATTCCCTTTGGAAAGGACGCGGTGGATATCTTCTTTCGTATAGACGGCAAATTGCAATTGTGGTTGCGGCAAGAGAATACGGCCCCGGAAGCTCTGACAGCGGTGGTGAAAGATCGCTCCAACGGAGTGGACCGTTTTGAGCGTGATACCGCGCAGGACGGCTTTGCCCAAAGAGTGGTGGACGATCACCTCATCCGCTATCGTATCTCGATCTTGCCAATTGTCTCGCAAGAATATGAACGCCGCTTTGAGAGCGTGGTGATCCGTGTGATAGACGACCGCAAGGTGATCACGGACTTCCGCAAGCTGGGTTTCCAGGAACAGGCAGAAAAGGAGTTTTTGAAATCCATCAATACCTCCAAAGGCATTGTGATCGTTACCGGACCTACCGGCAGCGGAAAATCTACCACCTTGATGGCGGCACTGCACCATGTGATCCATCCCGGAGTGAATGTGCTAACCTGCGAAGACCCGGTGGAGTATGTGATCCGAGGCGCGCGACAATTGAAGATTGGGCACAAAATGAGCTTTGAACAGGCCATTCGCTCCATTTTGCGTCATGACCCTGACATCGTGATGGTGGGTGAGATTCGCGACAAGATTACGGCGGAAACAGCGGTGAAGCTGGCCAATACCGGTCACCTCACCTTCAGTACCCTGCATACCAACGACGCGCCCTCGGCAATCTCCCGGATGTATAAGATGGGCATCGAGACCTTCCTGCTGGCATATTCCATCAACATCATCATCGCCCAGCGTTTGGTGCGCAAGCTCTGCGTACATTGCCGCAGACCGCTTTCCAAAGAGCATTGGGAAGCCGCGATGCAACTGGGCCTTAGCCGAGAAGAGCTGGAAGCGGGCAAAATATTCGAGCCGGTGGGCTGCCCGAAGTGTCATAACGGCTATAAAGGCCGTATAAATGTGGCGGAAGCGCTCTATTTCTACCCCGAGATCCGCCAGGAAATTGTGAAATCAACAAATGATATCGATGAGGAACGCATCCGCAAGATCGCCGAGAAACACGGCATGCTCTCCATGCGCGACAGCGGGGTGGAGCGAATGCGGGAAGGCCTCACCGACCTCACGGAAGTATTGTTTGTTACCTCGGAGGATTAGTTTATGAACATGATGGAAATGTTTTTAGCACTGATGGCAGTGGTCCTCTTTACTACTTTGTCATTGACTTACAACCAAGCTATATGGAGGCAAACAGATTATATCAACAATGCTACGATGGTGGTTCAAGCTTCCCAGATTTGTCATGCATTCCTGGATGAAATCGATGCCAAGCTTTTTTCCAAACAACTGGAACTGAACGATATAGTGGATAACTATAATTACACAGATCCAGCGGTAAGCTTTCCGCATTTACCCACTACTTTTAATGTTCAGTGGGAAAGCGCGAATTGCGACATCAATGGGGTGGATTTGGCGGTCGATGACTCTTTGAGCCTGTATAAACGGGTGACCGTTACCGTGAGCGGACACAGCTATCTGAGACAGCCATATTCCATGACCAGAATTTTTACTGAGACTTTCATTAGGTGAATCATGGGTGTGTTACTGGATGTATTGGGCAGTGTTATTATCGGAGCAACTTTGCTCTTGATGATGATCACCTTCACTTTACAAGTGCAAGAGACAGCAGCCAGAATATATTATACCAGTTCAATGATAGATCACATGGATAACGCTGCCAGAAACATCAATCACATATTCGCGATGGCTGGAGTGGGAGTAGCTATCGATGATAAGGATATCTGTCTGGAAGCCTCAGACTCACGTATCCTGTTTCAGACTTATTGGGATTGCGAAGGGGATACTTTGTCCAACGACCTGCACGAAATCGAGATTACTCTGGCGGATCTTGGTTATGCGGATGGCAAGGTAATCGAAATCCGGCAGGATGGTAGTGTTATTATGCCTTTGGGACATATCCAATACATCGAAGATATTGATATGAATTACTTTGACTTTGACGATAACGCCACGACTACGCCCGCCGATATTGTGTCCGCGGAGATACTGCTAACCTTCCGACGCGATTCCCCCTGGCGTTCTGATCAACCCCTCAGGTCAAACTTGCAGCTAAAGTGCTTCTTTATGAATGCCTATCTGCAAAAAGGAAATTGGGAATAGCTTATGGGTCGTGCTTCTTTGGTATTTGTGATCTTGATGACCAGCATCTTTGCCGGCGTTCTGGTTAGAATACAAAGTAACATTGCCGGAGTGCCGGATGTTTTGATCCGTAATCAACTGAATAAAGAAATCGAAAACATCAGTGATTATGTGTTGAGAGCAGCTGTGAGAAATGCTAACTCCCAAGATTTCTTGGATTCCGTGCTCAATGGCGAAATTGTCGGGCAGATCAGCCATATCCAGAACTTTGATATCGGAGAACGGCGCATTGGCAATTGTGATGTGCTTAGCCTTGAATACAGCTATGCCCACAGTCAGGATCACTACAAAGTTAAGTCTCATATCAGGGGTTTTTTGCAGGGTGTTGAGGTGTTTCGCGATGCAGAAATGGCGTTTAGCTTCCCTATGGTTACTTTAGGTACGGTTGCTCCAAACGTGGTATATCTTGAGTTTGAGAGAATGTTGCTTCTGACATGGCTATTCGATATCTTCAATATCAACAATCGTTTGTTACCAGATTCTTCGGGGAACGATTATGAGGGTGAATTCCATGGTTTCTCCTTTATTTCTCCCACAGCTCCTTATTTTGTCCAAGACAATATAGATGATGAGGTGGAATCCTGGGGGGGGGCATACAGTAAACGTTATATCAAGTTCAATGGATTGGATAACTATATTACCATGGATAACAAGCTACCCTTGGAATCCGAAGACGAAGAGGCCTTCGATACGGATAATGATTTTTCTTTGATGTGCTTTGCCAAAATTGACAAAACCGGCAGAAGAGCTTCCTTGTTATCGGGTGATCGGAGAGATCAACAAGGTACCTTGTTGTGGATTCCCAGTGAATATAATGTATCAGATATGCAACATAAACCCTCTGCTGCCATATATTTCGAAACTACCAACACCAGTAGTGCTAAGGGTAAAATGCATTATGTGATAACCTTGGAAGATGAATCAGAATTAAGAGTTACAATCAATTACACGCGCCAAGCAGTAGTTTGGAGGAGAATTGGTATAAGCTTTTTATCAGTCTATAGCATAGATCCAAATCATGCTCAGTACCCTTGGAATTCATATGGTTTGACCTTTGAAACTAAGAATGGGAAAAGCATTCTGACTGCTTATGTAGATGGGGTTCAAGTAGGGCAAGCCCAAAAAGACGGGGAACAACGCGCTTATCCCAGTAAATATGGTATGAGTATCGGTAGAAAAGCACTTAACTCTTCCTTCCATAGCGATGACGACAGGAAGTATTTCTTTGGCATCATGGATCAATCCGGGATGGATGACAGAGCTTTTACCCCATACGAAATGAAACTGTGGCATGACGGAGTAATGAAATCCTCCCTGGTGCAGTATATAAAGGATTAAGCTATGATTATCACTTTGATCACACAACGCAGGATCGGACTTGAATCGGTATTGGGGGCTTCAGGTTGGCACAATTCTATGCTCTTTTGGCTACGAAAAAATCTTCAATGCTATCGTAAGGAGATTGTTGCATGATGTATGCTACCATTGTATTGAACTGGATTTCACAATTGAGTATTCCGGGTGTGGGAGCATGTGTATTGGTGCTGTTTGTAGTAATCTTTTTACTATACGCAGTATTGCATAGTCATAAGCAATCTATGGAACTCCGTAAGAATAATTTGTACTTACAAGAGTTGATAAGCTCTTGCAAGCAAAAGCTAGTGAAAATAGATGAACTGGAAAAATTGATCCCTGAGCTTCAGAAGATAGCTCGCCTGGATCATGATGTGAATACCCCGCTCTGTGTGATCACGATGTCTTTGGGCAGAGCAAAGAAGTTGGGGCAACAAAGTGGCGATGAATTATTACTGAACAATGTAAAAGATATCACGGACGCAGTAGCTCGCATCGGAGAGATTATGCAAGCAGTGAGAGTGCTGAAGACCCACCCTTTGGTGGTACAGAATAAGGCGCATACATCAACAAAAGAAATAGGGCAATAGTTATGAGTACAAAAAAGATATTGGTCGTGGATGACGAACAAAACATTAGGGATATATTCCAAACCTTTTTGCAAGAAATGGGTTACAAGGTCGCGACCGCGATCGATGGCCTGGATGCCTTGGAAAAAGTCGCGATTGAGAAATATGATCTCTATATAGTGGATATATATATGCCGCGCATGGGTGGGCTCGAATTGATCTCCCGCCTCAAAGAGATTCAACCGGATTCGGTGATAATCGTTACTACCGGTTATTCCGGATTGGATGTGGATTTTCGCAGTATCCGGCAATCTGCATTCATGTATCTGCCAAAGCCGATTCAGCCTGATGAGTTGATTCGGGCGGTAGAAGCAGGCCTGGCGCAAAGTCGAGAGAGCATACCGGACGCGCATTACCAGGAAGAAGAAGAAGAGCCTGTCTCCGAACCGGATAAAAAGCCGGAACTTTTGCTTTTGCGGGGCTTCAGTACCGAACAGATTTACAGCTTCAAGAGCACCGGCACGCTCAAAGAATACAAAAGCGGCATGAGCATCCCGATGGATAAAGACGAAGGCTGCATGGTGGTGATCGAACGTGGATTTGTAAACGTGTATTACAATACAGATCTGGTGGATTCTCTGAAAGAAGGCGACGTGTGGGGAGAGGAGACTTTCATCAACCCCCAGGCTGTATTCACCAGCCTGAGGGCGCACGGCGACGTGGTGATCCGCCATTTCCCGCGCAAAAAATTGATAGACTTCTTTACCTATAACGATAAAGCATTGACCGATCGCTATACTATCAATCTGATCCAATGTATACAAGTAAAATGGAAACGCAGCATTGTAAGACTGGCATTACTGGGTCGTAACGTTCCGATCGACGAGGATGTGTTTGACAGATGATGCGTCTCAGTTTTACCGAAGCACTCAGTAAAGACATACCCTCAAATTATCAGGGTGTGGAAGTTTGTGAGATCATCAGCCAATGGCTGCTGCATCACTCTGAACGGGAAAATGAATGCCGGGATCTACTAAAATACATCTTGTATAAAGCGCGAGAAATGGAAGCTTCCGATGTGGATTTGGGAGCTCCGGGCTGTGCTAATAAGATCTGGATGAGAGTCTTTGGCAACAAGAGTCCGGTGGAGGAGCTGGGAGAGTTTTCCCTGATCGATACCAATACTCTCATTATCAGCTGGCTGTCTCCAGCGCAGCGTTCGCGGCTGTTCATGCAAAAGAGCCTGGATTTCCCACTGGCATTTGACATCGGTGGCAAGGAAGTACGGTTTCGCGGAACCGCATTCTTTGACCGTAATGCTTTGGGGGCAAATTTTCGCCGTATCAACGACAGTCTGTTGGAGATGGAAACACTTGGCATCCCGGAAGTGGTGGCAAACCGCATGAACCTGCGCTATGAAAAGACTGGCCTGGTGCTGATCACCGGTATCACCGGCAGCGGAAAATCCACCACCTTGAACGCCATTATTGACATGAATAACCGACAAAACAATGGACACATAGTATCAATTGATTCCCCCATCGAGTATGTGCATCACTCCAAAAGCTGTCTGGTGCGCCATCGTGAGGTAGGGGTCGATGTGTTGAGTTTCGAACACGGAGCCGTGGAAGCCCTGCGTCAGGATCCGGATATCATCGTGGTGGGAGAGATGCGCGATCCTCAGACCATTGCCACAGTATTGGAAATAACCGATAGCGGACACAAAGCCTTTACCACTCTGCATACGAGCTCTGCCATCGATAGTGTCCACCGCATTGTGGCAGAGTTTCCTACAGACTCCCAGGAAAGGGTAAGAAACCGTCTGGCAGATGTGTTAACGGTTTGTATGAGCCAAAAGCTGGTGCCCACCACGGACGGGAAGCTGACTCTGGCCAAAGAGATTCTTTCGGTTGATTCCAGTGTACAGGCTGCCATCCGCAACAAAAACATCGGCGAGATCTATCAGATGATGGTGGAAGGCAAGAAGCTGGGGATGTGCACTATGGAACAGGATTTGAAGACTTTGTATCAGAAAGGAATGATCAGCCACCAAGTAGCCTTGAATTATGCCAACAACAAAAAACGAATGCATCAATTGATGTCTGTGTTGTGATCAAAAATTGGAATAATATTATGAAGAAACAACCCAAGGAAGCCTTCGGCATTTATCTGGATGGAAACATCCTGAGGATTGTCCATTTACGCAAAGATGGTGCCGAGTTCTATCTTATGGGCTCGGACAGTATTGAGCTGGAAAACGATTGGTACAAAAGTGACCAGGCTAAAGCAAACAGCGCAAATGCGGAATTCATACCGCTGGACAGCAGCTTTATGGATGCAGATGGCTTTGATGTAGCTGAACTGGAGGAAGTTGGCCCAAGCGAGATGGGAGATCTCCCTGCGCAGGGACGCCTGGAAGTAAGCCAGAGCACTTTAATGCTTTCACGATTCCCTTTGAGTGAAGGTGTGATCGCGCTAAATATTCACGATCAGCATATACTGAAGGACGTTCCGGGTAAAGTAAAAAGAGGTGATCTAAGTCGCTTCAGAAAGCAAAACTTGAATGTCGCACAGCGCAAAGCTGCTGCATGGCACTCTTGTGTGGTCGAAGCTGAGGATGGTCCTCAGCATTGGTTACATACCGGACCCAATCTGCTATTGGATACATTGATCAGTTATGGTCAGGAAAGCAGCACAAAGCTTTATTTCCAACACGCCGATGCCAATGATGTAGTGCTCACAGAGTATTATCGCTATTCTTTGGGCGAGGTTCCCGATGGCATCAATCTCTTTGTGTATCTGGGAGCCGAATATCGCAAGCTCTTTATCTTTCAAGATGGTAAATGGATCCAAACTCATCCAGTGCACATCACTCAAGAGTATCCCGATCCGGAAATCATCTATTCCAAGCTGGCTTTGGCTCTGGACAGTGCACAGATCAGAGAACCTGAAACCATTGTTTTAGCCGGAGATCTGGCCAGCAACCAATTGGTGGATTACATGAATTCCCAGAGTATGTCCACCAAATCCAGTCTTTTGCATTTTCCGGATCTGGTGATTCCTTCAGCCTCTGAAGACGGATACAACGAGCAGGTCTTGGAGCCCTACAGTCTGGCCCTAGCCCTGGCATACAAAGCGCTCAATTCCGAGGACGAGCACTTTAGCCGCTGCACTTTTCTGCCCAACAAGATAGTAGACTCTCAGAAAGAGCTGCGAGTGGTATGGCATGGATTCATTGTGCTCAGCTTGATTTTTATCCTGGTATTTTATACTACATTCAATTACTTACGGTTTAAGCAAGAAATCCGGGAGGAGGCTTCCAAAGGGCAGAACCTCACTTTTACCCTGAATAAATTGAGAGCGGAAAATGCTGTGTTGGAAAACCTGGCAGCAGAGATCGAAGAGTATCGAAATACAACCCGGGCTGTCTCAGACATGCTGAAGGGCAAGAACCGCTGGACCGAGCTTTTTCACATAATAAACACTACTTTCAATACCCATCGGGATAGCTGGATCAGCAATCTGAAACAAAGCGGTGAAAAGATGAACATCTCCGGAACTACATCCCGCCGAGAGAACGTGAGTCGTTTGGCTGAGGGGTTGCCCGGTGGTAAGATCAACAGTGTGTCCCGAAGTGAGATTCGAGAGCAATCTGTATACAATTTTGAGATCGAATTCAACTTGCCGGAAGTCGATTGGGACGAGATCATCAGCAATGAATTTTCCGAACAAAGCACTGAGACAAGTACGGCTCCCAGCTCTGGCAGCGCTCCGAAATACCGGCCCGTTTCCAGTCGTAGCCCAAAAAACGGCCAGAACAAAGTGAAAGTGTATCACTATGGGATTCTTCCCAACATTGAAAATGATTATACTCCGGGGCCAATCGGGGATGAACTGATCAACGATGAGGATATGAAAGCGGAGTATTTGCGCTTTGTGGAATCCATCGGGAAGGGCAATATGCTGGAATACCGCCTGGCTGCACATCTGTTTTTGCAGAAGTATCCCCACAGCCAGTTAGCATCCTTGATCCGCTGGTGGGTGGCATATCGCCTGTATCTGGATCGAGAGTTGGTAGCTGCCCGAAATTCACTGCGCCCCAATTTGGTGAAAACAGATTACTACCTGCCCTATAGCAAGTTACTGGACGCGAGGATCAGTTTTGCCTCCGCTGAAAGCAGCTTCAAACAGAAGTATGAGGAGCTATCCAGACAGTACTCCTCATCTCCTGCAGGCAGGCAGGCAGCAATAGATCTGCAAAATATCGAAGCGGGGAATGCCAGATGACAAATACTTCACGAAACACCCTGGTTCTTAGCAGCTTACTGGTGGTAAGCGGACTGATCGGCTTCCTGATGCTGAGAAGTGCCAAGCTGGATTTGGATGAAAAGAAAAGCGCGAATAAGGAGATATCCAAGGAAATTGCGAACTTCAGTAAACTGGTATCGAACCGGAATGAATTGGAGAGTGAGCACGCGAAATACCAGGCCATGGCAGGCTCGAACGCCAAAGTGCTTTTCAATAGCGACACCTCCATCATCACTTATGATTACCTGCTCAAGGTGCTCAAATGGCTGGGTAGGGATATTGAATACGATTTTGGAATGTCCGATAAATCTGAAGGAAACTACAACGAATATGTGATTTCGGGACTTTGCCACTATATGGATCTGGTGCGGTTCACTAGGCAAATCGAGTATCAGCGGCCACTATTGACCATCGAAGATATCTCAATTTCCAGTGAATCGGCTCGTAGCGATACGGTAAACTTCTCTATGATGTTTCGCACGCATTTCAAAGAACCCGGTCTGTCTCCGGACGAGATCGGTTATAGATCTATTCAAAAACCGGTGCAGGCCTTTGATCTCTTCCGCGCCAGATACACCGAAGAGATTCAGGGATATGACGAAGATCCCAGACTTGTAAATCTGGACGACAATACACTAATCGCAATAAGTGAAAAGAGAGCATTCTTGAGGGACAACCGTGGCATCATTCGCATTCTGAAAGAAGGCGATAGGGTTCTCTGGGGCCGCTTGTATAAGATAGACAGCCGCGAACAGATGGCTGTGTTCAAAATAAACAAATACGGTTTCGAAGAAAACCAAATTCTGCAATTGAATAAAGAAGACTGAGGCCATGATGCATAAATTAATTACTACCCTGGTTTGCCTGAGCCTGTTTGCCGGCGGATGGCTTTTTGCCCAAAACAACCTGCAGTATGAAACAGAAAAAGTAAGCATGAGTGAACAGACGCACATCAATAACGCTGTGCGCATATTGGAACACTTTAGCTTGGAAGAAGATGGCAAGAAACTCATCAACCTCTCCAGCTACAACAGCAGCATCAATATCCCCATCAAAGAGATGCAGTGGAGAAAAGCACTGGAACTGATCGCCTTGCAAAACAAACTGCTGCTGGAAGAAGGCGTTGGCTATCTGGCTCTCAAAGATACTGATGAATCCATAGTGGAAGCAGCTCAAGAGATGGAAGATCTGGATCCTGAAACCAAGCAATTGGTGGAAGAAGCTCTCACCAAGCAAGTCCGCATCAAAGCCGTGGCCATGCTCGCGGATAGAAGCTATCTGAAAAACCTGGGAATCGATTGGTCCAGCGTCTTCAACGGCAAGGTGAGCGTGAATGCAGGTTTTGCCGGTGCATCACAATTAACCTCTCCGCTTACTTTGAGTGGCTCCGGCACTGCAGATGTCGGAAACTACAGCGTAGATATAAACACCTTGATCCGCACCATCGAATTGAACCAAAAAGGCAGCATCCTTGCCGAACCCAGCATTCTGGTCAGCAGCGGCAAGACCGGTCGCATCCAGGTTGGTCAGGATATCTCGATCAAAACCGCTGATGAAGCCGGTAACACACTGGATACATTCTTTTCCACCGGTATCATCATGGATGTAAGCCCGGTAGTGGTAGATGTGAATGGCGAAGACCTGATCATGATGAAGCTCTCCATCGAGCGCTCCAGCGGGCAACCTTCCGAAGTTTCCACCGTCATCACCAAAAGCACTTCCGCTACAGAGCTGATCATGTACGACAACGAAGAAACCGTGATAGCCGGGCTCTTTGACACCGACGAAATCACTGTGCGCAGCGGTATCCCCATCTTGAAGGATTTGCCCTGGTGGGTGTTTGGTATTCGCTATCTCACCGGCTACAATTCGGTGGAACGCAAAGAACGTGAACTGATTATCACCATCAATGCAGAGATCGTGGATTCCGCCCTCGAACGCTTATTGCAGAGCAGAAATACAAAAACAGAAGAAAAGCGGTAAGATACATCTGAGGGCATAATGCGCATATCTTCAAGGCTACTGATACTGTTTGTGGTTATAGCAATAGTGTTTGTAGCGTTCTTCTATCTGTTCTATCACATCAAGCGTGAAGAGATGCGCTTGTATCAAGAAAGTGATCACAATCAACGTAAATATACCCTGGACACTATACTGGATATCAAAGCCGACGAGCAAAAGCTGATGGGAGAATCATTCTCGATTTCGGACGCTTTGAATAATTATATGTATGATCGGGATCCACAGTGGGCAAGGAACAATCTGGAACCCGTCAATACGGTCTTCGGCTATCCTCTACTGCAATTGTACGACGCCCAAGGACAAAAGATATACAGCAACACCATGGAGACAAACCCCGGATTTGCCGAATACACCTTGGAAAGCGCAATTACGGATACCCTGAGTAAAGGCGGAGTAATTGGATTCTATGACATCTTTCATCAATACACGCTTTACTGTACTGTTGCATCCATCCATCCCGGATACGATCCCCTGCGCGAAAGCAAGCCTGCGGGTTATTTCTTGATTGCCGAAGTATTCGATTATCCATATCTGAGGGATCTATCCTCCGAATTGAATTACAATATCAGCATTTCCCGTGTAGATCCGGGTAATGAAAGCATGGGGGAGGGCTACGATACACGCATCAATAAAGCCTTGAAGAACTATAACAATGACACCGTGGCCTGGCTTAGTTTCGACAGCTCCAATCCCTTTTTACAACGACTGCGCAGCTTGGGTAATCTCATCCTGTTCGGTACCATCGGCTTCATATTCGTATTTCTTTTAATGCAGTTTTTCCTGATCCAACAATGGATCAGTCAACCCATGAGCCTCATATCTCAGAGCCTGAAAGATAATGATCCCAGTAGTATACATGAACTCAGCAACAAGAACAATGAATTTGCCGATGTGGCGAACTTGATCGAACGTTTCTTTGCTCAAAAGGAAGAACTGATCAAGGAGATAGAAGAGCGCGCGCGAACTGAAGCACTTTTGCGGGAGGTCGAAGAACAGACTAGGAAGATTATCTTTACCATACCTGAATCTGTGGTAGTAACCGATCTGGACGGGCACATCCTCAGTGTCAATGATGAAAGCCTGAAGATATACAAATTTGACAGTGAAGCGGAAATCATCAAACGCAGTCTCAAGCTCGAGGACTTGGTCATCAGCTCGGATCGTCAGCATCTCAAACGCATGTTTCAGGATCTTTACAAAGGTATCTATGTGAAAAACCAGGAGCTTTGCTTCCGCGATTCGATGGGAGAGAGTATCCCTTGTCTCTTAAGCGCTTCGGTGATCTTGAATGACGACAATAAACCCGGTAAACTGGTGTTTGTTACTCGCGATCTCACCGATATCAAAAGCTTGGAAACCCAATTGCGGCAATCGCAAAAGATGGAATCCATCGGCACCATGGCGGGTGGCATAGCTCACGATTTTAATAACATCATTACCATCATCGCCGGCTATATCGCATTGTCCACCGGTAAGATAGAGACCTGTGTGGAAGCCCAGAATGATCTGGATGAAGCCCTGAAGGCCTGTTTACGAGCGAAAAGCCTGATCGGAAAAATACTCACTTTCACTCGCAAGGGTGAGCCGGATGTAGGCGAAGTGGTGCTTGCCGATATCATCGATGATTCTTTGCCCATGATTCGTGCCATCATCCCCGTAAAAGTCTCTATCGATACCGATATACGAAGCCGGAGTTTTGCCCGGGTGGACGAAACTGAAATGCAGCAGGTCTTGCTGAATCTGGCTACAAATGCTGTACATGCCATGCAACCTGATGGAGGCTCTTTATTCATCAGCCTGGAAGAGATCAGCGGATTTGAGATTTTGGGAATCGATCCCAAAGTGCAGATCGAAAGTCCCTATCTGCATCTGGAAGTGCGCGATACCGGTAGCGGTATAGCTCCGGAACTGATCTCACGCATCTTCGATCCCTATTTCAGCACCAAAGCATCCAGTGAGGGAACCGGACTGGGACTGTCTATAGTTCATGGAATTGTAAGCGGTTACCGGGGATTTATAAATGTACACAGCATAGTTGGAGAAGGCAGCAGTTTCCACATCTACCTGCCAGCTATAGACGCTGCAAAAGTGAAGAAAAAAATACGCAGCACAAAGGATTACCCCTTCATACCCGCCAGAGTCCTGATCGTGGACGATGAACCGTCTCTGATCGATATCTTTTCCCAATCGCTTCAAGCTGCCGGGTATGAAACTCAATCTTTCACGGATTCCCGGCTTGCTCTACAGGCATATATCAGTGCAGAGACTCCATTTGACCTCATCATTGCCGATATCAATATGCCGGGGATGGATGGTATAAAGCTGGCCACAGAAGCTTTGGCCTTGCGTAAAGTACCGGTAATTCTCTACACGGGATTTTTGGATCCTGCCCAGCAGCACAAAATCGAAGCTTTGGAGCACAAGATTATCCTGAACAAACCGATCATGCCGGACGAAATGATTAAATCCGTAAGACGTTCCATGCATGAGTTTTACACCGGGAAAGATATGGCTGATGGTCGGAAAGTGGATAAATAGTTACACTCTAGCCCGAGCTTTGGAAAAGAAAACTCTTTACACGATGTTCGCTTTGCCAAAAAGTGCCTTCAAAGCATAAACGATTATTAAAACAATAGAATATATCCCAAAGAGGTTACGAATGACCAAGATTCTTGTGATTGAGGACGAAGACAGTTTCCGCAGAGTGCTGGTACAAATGCTTGGCAAAGCCGGCTACGACGTCCGTCAAGCCGGGGACGGAAATCAAGCTTTGGAGGTTTGCGCGCAGTTTTGTCCGGATTTGGTGCTTACAGACATCATCATGCCGGATAAGGAAGGTTTGGAAACCATCCAGGAACTGTTGGAACTGAGCTCCACGATAAAGATAATTGCAATGAGCGGGGGAGGGAAATTTGGTCCGGACAGCTATCTGCCCCTGGCAGAAAAACTTGGCGCCAAAGCTACTTTACAAAAACCCTTTATGAGAGAGGAAATGCTATCAACCATAGCAAAAGTTTTGGCCGAAGATTAGCCTAAGAGCTTGATTGCCTTACGAAGCCCTTTCTGTCTGTTTTGAACGCTGAAGCGCGCACGAATATCTTGCGCTATTGCTTCTCTATCCACATCTTTAGTCATCAATTCTCTCAAGCCCTCAATGAGCGCTGTGGACTTGCGTTCGCCGATGATCTTGCCATTATCCCCGATGATATAGGGAATGCCTGCAACATTTGAACCCAATGCCTTGCAGCCATACATCATTGCTTCTATCAAAGCATTGGGCATGCCTTCCGAGATGGAAGCCTGCACATAGATATCACTCTCGTTCATCAAGTCCAACACTTCTTTGTGAGTCAATTTGGGGTGGATTTTCAGGTTTGGCATAGCAGATAGCGCATGCCTCTGCTCCAGAGTATCCCACCATTTTTTATCGATGCCCACTATCATAAACTGCCAGCCCGGAAATGCCTTAACCGCATGTAACAGCATGTCGTAACCCTTGTTGTAAAAATCTTCCGGGCGCGCTGTGCCGCCCACACTGAGAATCTGCTGCTTCCGCTTAAGATTGATGACTGTGGGAGCATCATCTGTGATACTGTTATATACTGTTACGGCCGGTGTCTTTAGCCGGGGGATCAGCTTGAACACACCTTCGGGATGCCCGCCGGGATTGTAATAAGTGTTTTCAGACGACAGCAAAGCCTCATGATTCGCGATGATCAGATCACAGTGTTTCAAGGCATAGACTGCGCAAAACTTTCGGAGGGCTCTGTGATAAACACCGTAGGCAAATTCAGGATAATAAACAGCATCGTATCCGCCGATAAACACAATCGATTTACGTTTCAGCAGTTTGGCCGCCAAGACCATCACAAAAGCATGATAGTCTGCAAACCAGCATAGGCATAGCCCGGCATTGGAGTGTTTTAACACAGCGGGGAAAATACTGCATAAACGCCGAAGATATGTCCATTTCCCCTCGCTTTGTCGCAGGCATATGCTTGTAACAGGCATTATCTGCCCCAGGATGTTTTCATCCACGCGGGTGAAAGAACTATCGTTCGGATACAAAAATAGTGCTTCCACTACTTGCCTCTTTTCCATATGCCGGAGACAAAACTCAAAGCCAGATCGATATCACAGGGCTTGATCACTTTCAGGACGCGAGCTATCGCGAAGTACAGTAACATATAAAGACTGCCACCCAAGAACATGCGTAGAAATGTATGTGTGATGAAGCCCGATACGGGCAGTACGATGATAACGGGGAGCAAGGCCGCACATAGGTTGATCAGCATACTTTTTAGCGGAAACATGCTCAAGAGCTTGAAGCCAAGGCTATAACGCATTTGCAGCAGATAGACAATCACGATGAGCCAGGATACGATCACGGTGGCAATTGCTGCTCCCACCATACCGTAAAGTCTGATCATTACAAAATTCAAGATAGCATTCAGGCAAAGCATGATGATGGAATCTATCATCACCAACCTGGTTTTGCCCAGAGCCTGAAATACAATGCCATAAGTAGCCACGCGCAAAGGTAATATCAATAAATAAACCCGGAAATACAGAGCGGCGGAGGCATAAATCGCGCCGTAGAAAAAGATCATGAACTCTGTGGCAAAGATGAAGAATACACTCGCCAAAGGAAACACAATAATGCTGTTTTTTCGCACCGACGCGCTGAAAATGGCCGCCAGTTCAGTTTTGTTTCCGGAGCTCATATGTGGCAACAGGATGGAATTTACAGAGTTTACCAAAATACCGATGAGCGGAAGCTCCATGGCGCCCAAAGAGAATACCGCAAAATCCTCCGGTTTGAAAAACCCGGAGATCATCAGCTTATCCAGCTGAACACTCAGCACACCCACCAGCAGAGAAAGGCCCAAAGGTATCGTGTACGCCAGCTGTTCTTTAAAACCGGTAAAGTTTGAGAGAGACCATCCCGTTTTCAGGTGCCTGATGCCCCATTCTGCCCATAACCACTGTAATAGCGCAGAGAGGATGAGTGCCCCCACTATATAACGCATATCCTCAAAGATCAGGGCGCTGCCCAATACTAGGATAAAATCGCAGGCAATGGCAAAGATTGCAAAGCTGGCAGATTTCAAGGGCTGCTTTAAGCCCAGCATAATGGAGCTATACATCTGAGTAACAAAAAGAAAGAGTGGATATATGCTGTAAGGAATCAACAGTTGTGCAATATCCGGATTGTTGAAACTGCGGGCGATCAAAAAACGGGTGAAAAAGATGATCAGGGCACACAAAACTGCCAGTATCGAAACCACATGCATGGTTCTGGTGATAAGTCTTTTAGTATGCTCCAAGTCTTCGCTTTTGGGGATGAAATACAGCAAACTCTGAGGAAAGCCCAAGAGTAGTATGCCGGACAGTGTGCCATAGATGAGAAAGAGTTGACGATAGGTTCCCAGATCCGCCGGGCTCAGTATTCTGGCAAGAGCAATCCCGATGAGAGTCTTGATAAAGAAACGGATAAAATCTGCCAGAGACAGAAGACCGGCTTGTCTGGATAAATCACTCATACAGTGTGGCTTCCAGTGTTACAGGGATGATGTATGAGAAATCTACGCCTTCTTGATTGGCAGTAAACAAGTATTCCCCGGATTGTATCTTGTCTTGCCCATTGCTTTTACCGTTCCAAAAGATCTGATGGGGTCCTTTCAGCAAATATTGCTCCTTGCTGTAGATCGGATTCCAGTCCTTGGTCATCAAGCTCCAAGCCCATCTGCCCGAGGCCGGTATCTCCAGAGAGATCACGTAGCTCCCGGCTATAGCTTCAAATTTTGCGTCGACCGCTTTGTGACTGTATTCCCGCGTATCGCTGCTCGGCTCTTCTGCCTTTTCCACTGCTTCCAATGGAGGGTAGGCCAGATTTGCCAAGCTGGCAAGCGCGTTATTCCTTTTGATGCCTTCATAGCTGAACAAGGCGGTTCCGCAAAAGTTCCCATCGCGAATCAAAGCGATGCGTTTGTTGATGTGAGCTATATTATAAGCCGGATTATCCAGAGGCATCAAAGATCTGCCCGCGGTATCCCAAGCCCTCAATCCGATCACCAGCTTGTCCTCATAAGCTCTTTGCTTCATATCTGCCAATTGATCTCTAAAATCTTCGTAACTCAAGGTATAGGCCATGGGGTAGATCCTGTCTATGATGCCTTTGTCCAGCCAATCATACCAATCCTGAGCATAGGCTATCCGGGCGTCGCTGATATTGGAAAACACCGCTGCGCTTAGCATGATGTTCGGATTTATACTCTTGATTCTGTGATAGCATTTACTCACGAAAGATGTAATCTGCCGCATTCGCCACTCGTTCCAGCTTAAGATCTCACCCTGTTCTTTGGCATGTTCAAACCCAGCCACGGATCGAGGATGATAACCCCATTTGGTATCGGGATAGCGTATATAGTCCAAATGCAAACCGTCAAGCTCCGGGTAGCCGGACACAATATCGCTGAATACATTCAACAGGTAGTCCTGAACCTCAGCAATGCCGGGATCTATGAAATAGCCGAACTGTTCGGCAGAGCGCATTTGCCGTCCTTGCGCGTCATACATAAACCAATGCGGATAGTTCTGATAGATATAGTTATTGGCAACCAGCTCCTGCTTCAAAGGAGTCGCGTTGAACACTATTACCCAGGCCTGGACATCAAGATTGTGTGCATGAGCTTGCCGGATCAGGTAATCGAGGGGATCAAAACCGTCTTCTTCAAGGACATAGCTACGCGGCTCCGGGTTTGAATACAAGAATCCTGCTTTTTGCGGAGTATAAAGCGCGTCTGCCCGGTAGCGCACCTCCACCAGCAATTCATTCTGATGGTTTTGCACGGCATCAGAGATGAGACGGTCGATCGATTCCGGGCTTTTGATATCCCAGGGTAAGACCCAAAGTGAGCGCACTTCAGCGGATAGGGTAATCAGGCAAAACAGCATCAATATCAGCGTCAATAATGGTTTCATTTATCTTTTGTTACCTCTACTTGTTTCGAACCGTCCGAAAGCTGCAAGGACAGCATATCTCCGGCTTTCAGATCTTTTATACTCCGCACCACCCGGTTTCCCTTCATTGCCAATGCCCAGCCCTTGTTCAGCATAGTCTCCGGCGAGAGCTGAGCCAGCATGCCGGCTTTGGCTTTTAGTTCCATATTGTATTTAAAGAGAGTGTTTTGCCCCAGTGTACTCAGCTGTTGAGCCAGATTGTGCATGCTATCCTGTCCCCGATCAAGCTTTCCCCTGATCTTGATTTCTGCGATGCTGATCAGGCTATGTTGTGCTTTCTGAAAAGCTGTCTGGGGTTCCCGGATGAGGTGTTTGATGTTTTTTAGAGCCATCTCGGCCATATCAAAGCGCTGCTGGTAATCCTGCCACAAACGCTGGGGGTGATAGCGAGATAGCTTCAAAGTAAGCTCGCTCAAGCGATGAGCATCCCCGCTTAATCGGTTCTTTGCGCTCAGTGAGAGGCGTTGCTGCATAGAGCCAAGGTAAGACATGAGATCATCCTTGTTGGGGACCGCGATCTCAGCCGCCGCTGAAGGAGTAGGAGCCCTGAGATCTGCCACAAAATCACTGATACTAAAATCTATTTCATGCCCCACAGCAGAAATCACCGGGATTTTCGACCTGAATATGGCTCGGGCCAGTTCTTCGTCGTTGAAGCAAAACAGATCTTCTTGTGAACCGCCGCCCCGAGTGATGATGATGAGATCTACTCTGCCTTCAGCATTAAAATACTCTATACCCCGGATGAGAGTGCGAGGAGCATCTTTGCCCTGAACCAAGGCAGGATACACAAAGGCTTCCACCGGATAGCGCCGCTTCAGGATGTTGCTGATATCTTGCAAGGCCGCACCGGTAGGAGAGGTTACAATCCCGATCCGCTCCGGATAAGGGGGCAGCTTTTTCTTGTGAGCTTCATCGAACAAACCTTCTTCTCTCAGCTGTTTTTTCAAAGCTTCGAAGCGCGCCTGCATGTCTCCTATGCCGGCAGGAACCATGGAACTAACGTTGAGATTGTAGCTGCCGCCTTTCTCATAGGAAGTAATCTTGCCAAAACAGACCACACTCTGACCGTCGGCCGGTTTGAAACTCAGCTTGTAATTCGCGTTCTTGAAAAGAGTGCAGCGCAGAGTGGCATATTCATCCTTCAGATTGAAGTACATATGTCCGGAGCTGTGATGCACAAAGTTCGATATTTCACCCTTCACATACAGGGCTTCAATGCTGCTTTCCAGCACTTGGCGGATATGGCGGGAGATCTCGAATACACTGAATACTTGAATATTTTCCATAAGGAAGCAGTAAATGCCCATCCGGCATTTTTGTCAATAAGCTTTGCGGCGTGGAGTGAAAGAGGCTTATCTGTAAACAGCCTGTTGCATTTAATGCTTTATTGTAGCTCATCCTGTGCTTTGGAGCTACTCAGCACAGTTCTTCCCCTATCATTGATCCCGATCTAAACGCAATATAAACGCGTTATCAACTAGTGTTCACTCGATGATAACGCGTTTATATCACGATCGGCACGGCTTGAAACATAGGGCAAGGCAGTGGCGATCAGTTCAAAATGAGAGTGTTTAGATCCAGCTTGGGCACGTGATGCCGATCCCGTTCATCCCGCCAGTATTCGATGTTGCCGTCTGCGCCGATATTGTCTATTACCACTTCCTCATTCGGAACTCCCAGGGCTATCACCAATACTATTTCCCATTCATTGGGAATGGCTAGTATTTCGTGAACTTTCTCTCTGTCCACTGCTGCCATCATACAACCGCCCATGCCCAGTTCCGTGGCACCCAACAGCATGCTCTGACACGCGATTCCGGTGTCGATATAACAGTATTTGGAACAGGATCTCGGGGCCAGTACGATGATATAGGCAGCAGGACGCTCACCTTCGAGTGGACCATTCCAATCCTTCAGATAATTTGCCCATTTTAAACACTTAAACAGGCCTTTGTGGGGATTGTCCACCAACCAATAGCGAAGGTTTTGCAAGTTTGCCGCACTAGCAGAAACACGAGCTAAGTCGACGATATCTCTCAGGGTCTGCTTACTGATCGGAGTTTGCTGTTTAAAGCGTCTGTAGCTTCTGTTGCGAACCACAAGTTGGCGAATCATGCTTCACCTCCCAAAAAATTTATATTGAAATGATAAGCGGTAAGCACGATATGGGAAAGTGCAATATGGACGCAAAACGCAAAGGAAGGCGTAGACTGTTGATAAATATCCACGGCCATCAAGGCGAGGCTGACAGGCTATTCCAAGATATTAATACCGGCGCGGACCACTCCGGCGCGGATCCTGGTGTGGGGTTCCAACATGCAGTATTTATTGGTGTTATCTTTGAAATAGCGTTCCTGATGTGGCAATAGCGCGATGTCGCCAAAACCATGGACCAATACCAAACTGGCAGGGATGTGCTCTCCACCTGTATTGATCACTCCCTGTTCTGTGTTCAGATAATTGCATAGATCTGCTTCATCGATTGATGGACAGATGATCCCTGCGGCTTGGGATGCAAGTTGCTTTAAACAAGTAATATCGGGTTTAAAGCCCAGGGCGACTATGCTGTCTTCGGGAATAGGTTTCGGGCTGAATTCCGCCATCCAAATTAAGCTCCCATGAATTGGACTTCCCCAACCGATAGCTGCAGACAAACGCTTTGCCCGGTACATAATGCGGATCGCGCGGTCTTGTTCTACTTTGCTCACCACTCCTGAAACGTGAGCATGGTAGTTTGTGGGTTTTGAATTGTACTGGATCGTCATGACCCCTGTCTGAGGGTTAAAGTCCACTACCTGGCCGGTACTGGGGCTGGAGGCGATTCTTACTTGGTTTGTCTTCATATAGCGAGCCACACTATCGCCCTCGTACACAAACTCTCCGATATGCTTCGTGAGATAGCGCCTGGCTTTTTTGGGCGCGATGCCCAGTTTATCTCCAATATTGATATCAACGGGTTTGCTGCTGTATTTTTGAATCTCGGACAAAACGATAAGACCGCTTTTGAAATCGATGAATTCCACCCTGCCACGCACGGGTGAATAATGGGGTTGACGCAAGCCATAATCCGGCAAAGCTTCACGCAATTCCTCAGAGAAATGAATGTCATCGCCTGTTCGTACGCGGATAGCGCTTTGGAGCACAGTTTCGGGTATCCTAGCATTGGCGGAATTGGTGTTTACTACAAAGAGCCGCGGGGGGTTGTAGAGGTTTCTGGCCACGATCTCATTGGGCATTACTCTGTCGCCGCTTTGTTTCAGAATATCCCCATTGTAGGGTAGCTCCACATCATAGCTGTATTCCTTTGCCTCCGGTTCTGCCGGGTTTCGGAATACTTGCGGTGAGTCTCCGGTGGGATACAGGTTTAAAAGCTGATCCATGCGTTTGTCATATCTATCGCGGATAAATCTGCTGTCTAAGATAATGGGCAGGTCACTGGTGATGCTCCGCTCTTTGTGCTCACCATCGATCATGCATTTCTTCATGGCTTTTAGTACCAGCTTACGTCCCTTTTGAGCCGGGATAAACAGCAAATCGTCCGAAAGCAGCACCTGTGTCTTGGTGTCATATTCCACGCTCAGAACCGGTATCTTCAGCTTTTCAGGGAAGATGGGGCGGATATACATCGCCAGGCCGGACAGACAATCGCTGAATAACAGATCGCGGCTGAGATCCTCCTCAACTGTGGAGAGCACCCCCAAATGCGGGGTAATAAAGTGTTTATCTATCGCCAGTTCCGTAATACCGAGGGGGAGAATTCCCGTGATCAGGATATCCAGGCATTGGTTGGTGTTTTGGGCATGGGCAAATACTCCACCCGCGCCGATGATCAAATCTATGTCGCTGGCATAAAAATAGTAGGCTTCTTCATTGGAGATATAATGGAATTTTGCCTCATATTTATCTTTCCCGTTGGATTTCAAGGCGTCCAAAAACCCCAACTTTTCTTTATTGAAATGCATTTCTTCGTGCTGTTCCAAAGCAAGCTTTAGTGCGCATTTGGCTAGAGCGTGCTCGATGCGGTATTCGTTTACACTGTTGGGATTGAGGGTAGGATATATGGTTTTATTGCCAATATAATTGCGCAATTCATCCTCGGAGATGCTCTGAGGCAGAAGGCCGCGCAGGGTTTCGATCTCGCTTTCTTTCATCACGTTCAGCGCGCTGTAACTCATACCCAGATTCGCGCTTACTGTGCGCTGAAAATGAGAGTTTATGCGGGTGAAGACGTCTGTGGTAGCGCCGCCAATATCGAAGAGAATCAGGTTTTCGGCTTTTGCGCTGTTCAGTTTCGTCAATGTCTGCAACACTCCCACGGGAGTAGGCAGAATCTGAGCCTGCACGATGTCCTTGATCTCAGAATAGCCGGGAGCTCGTTCCATCACGGTTTCCATAAAGAGTTCCTGTATTTTGTCACGAGAGGGCTTTAAGTTCTCTTGCTTCAGGCTGGGCCGTAGATTTGGCAGGATGTGCAAATCAAAATCCTGGGAGATCATCATCCGGATCATATCTGCCGCATCGCAGTTACCCGCATAGATAGTGGGGATCTTCACACTGGTGCTGAATTTGGGCATGGGTTTGGCGATGCGCAGGATTTCGGCGAGTCGCAGTACTGAACTGATCGCACCTCCGTCCGTGCCTCCGGAGATCAGGATCATATCCGGACGTAAATTGCGCATGGCCAGCATTTGCTCGATAGGACTGCGATTGTCGTTGATGGCAAACACATCCAAAATGATGCCACCGGCTCCGTAAGCGGCTCTTTGGGCACTGCTTGCACTGTCAAAGAGGGTGAGTCCTATCACCAATATCTGTAGGCCGCCCCCGGCACTGCTGGTGCTCAGATAGCGTACTCTGGGAGCCGGACTAAAGCTGTTGTCCGGCTTTATATCTGTGATAAGTGATATGCCGCTTTGCCGCTCAATGGATTTGATGGCATTGATGATGCCGATCTTTACGTCGTTGTAAGGAGCCTCCACTGTTGTATCTGCGTGTTCTAAAGCCAGCAACTTGCGCTGGCTGCAATCGATCACGATTGCTTTGGTAGTGGTGGATCCGATATCGGTTATCACCGTGTAATCATATTGTGTCATATCGCTTTCTCCTCATGTCGACTGAGTTTGCAGATCTCGAGCTAGTCAGCATAAAAATCTTTAATCTGTTGCATCCAATATGGAATATCTATCTTTTGGGGACACTTGGGCAGGCAGGTACCGCAAGATACGCATTGCTCAGCGCGGGCTTCAGCTTTTATGAAGCCATGGTATTCGCCCTTGTTGAAAGGTTCATCACCAAACATGCGGGCCTCGGCATACATTCCCAATACCGAAGGGATACTCACGCCATGCGGGCAGGGCATACAATAGCGACATCCGGAGCACAGGTAGGGAACGCGACCGAGATAGGCTTTGCGCGCCCGGCCATAAACCCGCAGTTCCTTTTCGGACAGGATTTGTGCTTTCGACTTATTGGCCAGCTTGATGTTTTGCGTCACCTGTTCCACAGAGGACATCCCAGATAGCAATACTGTGCATTCCGGGAGGTTCCACACCCAATTGAGCGCGCGCTCCAGGGGGCTCTGTTTATTCCCCGCTTTCTGCCACACTTCTTCCACCTCATCCGGCATAGCACTTACCAATTTACCTCCCCGGAGAGGTTCCATGCTGATGATGCCGATGTTCCGGGACGCAGCAAGTCTTAGCCCTCTTAAGCCGGCTTGATAATTGGTATCCAGATAGTTCAGCATGAACTGAGTGAAATCCCAATCAAATGCTCTTATGATCTTGGAGAAAGTGGCATAATCATCATGAAAAGAAAAGCCGATGCGACGGATCTTTCCCTTCGCTTTCGCCTGTAGCAGGAAATCCAACACACCCAGATTGTGTACATTTTTCCAGCTGCCTTTATTGAGCGCGTGAAGCAGGTAGTAATCGATGTGATCAGTTTGCAGGCGTTCCAATTGCTTTGCCAGATAATCGTCCATATCTTCCCGGGTTTTGATCAACCAGCAAGGTAGCTTTGTGGCTACATACACTTTATCGCGGTTGATTTGTTTCAGGAATCTGCCCAAAAAAGGTTCGGACTGAGAATTGTGATATCCCCAGGCTGTATCATAGTAGTTTACTCCTGCCTGATATGCTTCGTGTAGCATAGCAAAGCTTTTAGCTTCGTCGATGTTTCCATCCTTATCGGTGGGAAAGCGCATGCAGCCAAAGCCGAGGGAGGATAAGCGTTCGGGGGATTTTGGCATTTTTCTGTATTTCATCAATTCTCCTTGTGAAAATAGTTATATATACTCAATGCGGTTTTTTCACCGATACCCTTGATATTTGTCAGAGTATCGATATTCGCGTCTTTTATGCTCTCAACACTGCCCAGTTCTTTTAGCAGGATGAATTTGGTATTTTCACCGATGCCCGGAATTTCTTCCAATTCACTCTTCAGAGTGCGTTTGCGGCGGCGACTGCGATGGAAGCTGATGGCAAAGCGATGTGCTTCATCCCGGATTCTGGTAATCAATCTTAACGCTGAAGAGCTGCGGGCCAGGATCACGGATTCACTGTTCCCGGGTAAGAAGATCTCTTCTGCTCGTTTGGCAAGGGATACTATGCGCACATCTGCATAGGCGCTGTTGCATAATACCTCGTTTGTGGCAGAGAGCTGTCCCTTGCCACCGTCGATGATGAACAGATCGGGTTTCATATCGGGATCTTTATCGATCTCAGTCAGGAAACGGGTTAGTGTTTCCTGCAGTGCGGCAAAGTCGTTTTGGGTTTGGATGTCGCGAATAATGAAATGGCGGTAATACTTCTTTTTGGCTTTGCCGTTTTCAAAGTATACAGCGCTGGATACGGTGTCGGTGCCTTGAATGGTGGAGATGTCCATGCAGACGATTTTGCGGGGAAGCTTATCGAAGCCCAGAGTTTCTTTGAGTTCCTGGATGGGGAAGATGGTGCGGTTTGCCTTGCGCATATGCGCCAGTTTCTTTTCTTCGATCAGGCTGAAAGCATTGCGCTTGGCCATGGCCAGCAGCTTGGCTTTGTCTCCGCGCTGAGGCAGAGAGAGTAGTCCTTTCAGCCACTGTGATAAAGCTTCGTATTCTAAAGGTTCAAAGGGCAGCAGGATCTCTTGGGGGAGTTCTTCTTTCTGGGCATAATACAATTTCAAAAATGAGGTCAAAATGCTCTCACGGCTCTCCAAAGCGATGTTTTTCATGGGGTAGTTTTCCTGATTGACGATAGCCCCTTCCTGCATCCTCAGCACTAAGCAGATAGCGTCATTTTCTTCTTGATAGAAGCCAATGATGTCGATATCTCGGTGATCGGCATAGACAACACTCTGCCGTTTCTGGATCTTTTGAATGGCGAGGATGCGATCTCGAATCCTGGCCGCTTCTTCGTAACGCAATTCTTCTGAGAGGGCATTCATCTCCTGACGGTAATCATCCAGTACTGCTTCATATTTTCCCTCGAAGAAACGGATCACCTTGTCCACTATCTGCATGTATTGCCCTTGCGATATCTTACCTATGCAAGGCGCGCTGCATTTACCCAATTGATAGTTGATACAAGCCTTTTTGAATACAACGGCTCCAATAGGAATGTTGCGCCTACAATCCCGTATGGGAAATAGCCATTCAAAGCTCCTCAGCGTGCGACGCAATGAGCGTACATCGGTATAAGGACCAAAGTATCGGGAACCATCCTTCACCAAATCGCGGCTTACAAATACTCTGGGAAAGGCTTCATTGAGGGTGATCTTTACATAGGGATAGCGTTTGTCGTCCTTCAGCATCACGTTGTATTTGGGCTGAAAGCGCTTGATCATATTCGCTTCCAGCAAGAATGCTTCGTTTTCGCTGGCAGTGATTATGTAATCCAGAGCGGCGATATGCTTTACCAATTGCTCCGTCTTGGGATCCTTGGCACCGGAGCTGAGGTATGATTTGACGCGGTGTTTCAAAGACAGCGCTTTGCCTACATAGATTACTTCATTATCTGCGTTTTTCCACAAGTACACACCGGGTTTATCCGGTAAGTAGGGCAATTTTTCAGCTATTTGCGGCGTAGGCGCTTGCATAGGTTTTGTGTAGCCTCTTTCATGTAGCTGAGGTGCACAAGCAATCCAGCCAAGTAAAAGAACAGGAAGCTGAGACTTGCGATCACAGCAGATTTCAGGATCAATCCCGTCTTGGAATCTAGCGGGATCAGCTTTCTAAGATATACAGCAAAAAAGTATATGGCAATCGCGATGAGAACACTCTTCAAAAGATTGAACATCACGCCATTATTGTCGATTTGAGGGAATCTTTTATGAATAAGATGTATGAGTATCAGATAGTTTACAAATGCGGTAATTGAGGTGGACAAGGCCAATCCGCGATGTTGCAGAAACTGCATGAGGACAAAATTCAGGCTGATATTCAAGCCAACCATTATCGCTGCAAGAATCACGGGCGTGCGGGTGTCGCCTCTGGCATAAAACAATGGTGTGAGCACTTGGTTCATGCTGTAAAAGAGCAAGCCCAGAGAGTAGAATATCAGAGCTTGCGAGCTCATCCAGACCGCTTGCTGGTCGAAGGCGCCATGGGCAAAAAGGATCACTACGAAGTCTTCGGCTAGCGCGAGAATCAACGCGCTGATGGGCAGCATCAGGTAGGCCAGACTCAAGGTGGTGAGGCGCATACTACTGGATAGTTCCCGGTATTCACCCTTGCTCACCAATCTGGAATAGGTGGGCAGAACCGCAGTTCCCGCACTGATGGCAAATATTCCCAAGGGTAATTGCATCAAGCGATTACCATATCCCAAAGCTGTGATGCTTCCGATGGGCAAAAAGCTTGCCATCAAAGCGTCCGCGATTAGATTTATCTCTCTGATGCCGATGCCGATCATGGCAGGGACAAAACGCTGCCACATTATTTTTAGGGCCTCTGAACCAATACGGAACAGGATGGTGAGGCGATATCCCACTTTTTTCAGATAAGGAAAATTGATGATGGTCTGTAAGGTGCCGCCGATCACCACACCCCATCCTGCGGGATAGATCAATTGCTCGGCAGGAAGCTTCCAAAACCAGTAGGGTATCAACAAAGACAATATCATGCCGATATTCAACAGCGCGCTGGAAAGCCCGGTCATAAAGAAATAATCGTGGGAATTCAGGATCGCGATGAAGGTGGATGAGAGTCCGATGAAAAAGAGATAGGGAAAGATGATCCTGGTTAGTTTGATCGCAACTATGCCGGTATGCGGAGCCAAACCGGGATACAAGAGACGTACAATCAGCGGAGCAAAAGCGATGCCCAAAAGAGTGAGCAGCACCAGCAGAACGGTGAGAATACTTAAGACATTCAAAGCGAAGTCGATCTGGGCAGGTTTGCCTTTTTTGATGCCGATATCGTTGTAGATGGGCACAAAGGCGGTGGATAACGCGCCTTCACCAAAGAGCCGGCGCAAGAGATTTGGGATGTTGTATGCCACATTGAAGGCATCATTTAAGTATCCGCCACCAAAGAAGAAAGCCATCACCTGATCCCTCACCAGACCGAGGATTCGGCTGAGAAAGACCGCGATGCTCATCACGCTGATGTTTCGGGCCAGACGGCGTTGACTCATAGATTCAATAAATCGCAGGTTGCCAGAAAGAGAGATAATTGGATCAGCGTGGGATTTACATTCCCATCCAGTTTTCGGCTGAAATCGTCCAAGGCTAACAGATAATCCGGAATTCGGTCTGGAATGTTGTGATGAGATACCTCCCTCAGAAATTCACTTTTGTCCAGATTGGTCACTTCGTTTGGGGCCAGGTGGATCAAGGCCAGATCGTTGGCAATAATGCCCAGATACGCCAGCAGATCACGCAGAGCATCTGTGCTGGTCTTATGCTTTGATATCTGAGAGATGTATTCCAGATTTGCTTTCTCATAGGCCATATTAAGCAGCTCAAAGGCTTTGTCTCGAGTAGAATATCCTGCGTCATTGGCTACGCGGATGGCTGTTTTCAGGTTGCCTCCGCTTATTCTGGCTGCGCTTTTTGCCAAGACTGTATCCACCTGAAAGTCCTCAAACAGAATTTCTTGCACCACGCTTTGGGCGAGGGGCTTGAAATATACGGGTTGACAGCGGGACAGAATAGTGGGTAATATCTGCGGTAGCTTCTCTGTGATCAGGATTATCAGGGTGTTTGGGGGGGGCTCTTCCAAAGTCTTCAGGAAAGCGTTTGCGGTTTGTGTATTCATCATATCGGCATTTTCGATGATCACAACCCGATATTTAGCTTCATGAATGGAGTATTCCAAGCGTTTGATGAGCAGGCTGATGCTCTCCTTACGAATCTCCGTGGAACCGCTGAAGAAAAAGTCTTGCCAGGGACTCTCGATCTTGTTTTTCAGATAAGCTTCATACTGCCTCATAGCATCCGCGTCCTTGATCTCTCCATCCGAGCTTAGCTTCAGGTTCACCGTTGGAAACAGATACATAAAATCCGGATGCTCAAAACTGAGAAACTTGTGACAGGATGCACACACACCGCAGGGACGATACTCACTACTGGAGAGGCAGTTTAGTGCCATACCAAAATATAACGCGGTCATAAACTTACCAACCCCATCTCCTCCATGGAAGAGATACGCCTGGGCAATCCGTTGTTGCTCGGTGGCGTGTTGCAACAAGTCTATCACTTGTTGCTGTCCTTTGATTCTGCGAAACATCAGACGATAGAGATCTTGCTGCGCCCGGCTTCGTCGCTGATTGAATAATCGAAAGTTTTCTTCACAAAGGGGCTTTGAAAGTCTTCACTAAGAAAGTCGTATATAAGAGCATCATGGTATTCTCCCGCCATAAAATTGTATTTGCGGCGTCTGCCCACATATTGGAAGCCGACTTTTTCGTAGCATTTGATGGCGCGCTTGTTGTAATCCACTACTTCCAGACTGATGTTGTTCAGGTTCATGATGTTAAAGCCATAATCCAGGATCAACATGGTTGCCTCGGAGCCAATTCCCTGGTTCCAATAGGTTTTTTCGCCGATGAAGATACCAAATTGGGCGTGACGGTGGACACTGTTTACCATATGTAAGCCACAGTTGCCGATCACTTTGTTGGTATCCTTTTCCACGATGGCAAAGATAACGCTGTTGTCCATCAAGTCCTGCAAAGCGGCACGTTCCTTGCCGATGTCGAATACGGTGGAAGAAAACAGCACAAACTGCCCTATTTCAAGGTCATTGACCCATTCGGTATAGCGCTCTATGTCGTCCAGTGATACAGGGGAGAGGAAGCATTTTTCACCGATTAATTTACGAAAGTATTTCATAGTATATTCCTTTATCATGTTTTCTATCAGTCTGCCAAACGCCAAGATTCTGTCAAGCTTATTGTGCGGGATTCTGAGATTCTGAAGCCATTTTTACGGCTCACTGGTGCGAGGCTCAATTTCGTCTTATCTTATCATTATGAAGCAAAGCACAAAGGAGAAACACAGACATGATGAAAATACACAATCTACCTGAAGCTTATGCCAAAGTGCACTTGCCATCCAAAGTCGCTATGGCGGTTACAGTGAAACCGGACGGCAATTTCAACTTGATCACCTTGGAGTGGTTTATGAGAACCTCGATCGCTCCGCCAATGTTTGCGATATCGATCGGGCACAGCCGCTACTCGTATGACTGCTTGCAAGATAACAGGTATTTCAATCTCGTATTTCCCGGATCTACGCAAAAGCAGCTATTGACTCTGGCTGGTTCGCAAAGCGGCAGAGATGTCGACAAATTCAGTGCCGGACAGGTGTCATCATTTCCCGGGAAACTGAAGAAATTGCCCATCTTGAAGGATGCAGTGGCATGCTTTGAATGCGAAGTGTTGTCTCAAGTGAAAAGTGGGGATCACACCATATTTGTGGGCGAAGTGAAATACAGCTGGAGCAACGACGACGAAGATCTCTTCTTTTTCCCCAAAAAGGCGGATTGAAAAAAAAGTTTACAAAAGAGCCGAACTCCTCTGTAAACCTGTATTAACGATAATATCCGGAACTATATATCAGATGTTTATCCGCAGAAAGAGCGGCTCTGTTCAAGCACTTGGACAGAGCCTGAGTGTATCATTCACAGTAATCGCAGGTTCAAGAGCATTTGTGTAGATCCCAATAGTGACCACAAGATCGTGGTAACAGCTATAAAGGTTCCGAAGGCAAAACCTTGTTCTTTGTTCCGGACAAAGATGAAGAAATAGATGATACCCAAAACGGCTGATATCAGGATCACATAGGGCATGCTGATCAATCCCAAAAACGCGGCAATTCCGGTAAGAAGCCAGATGTCTCCGCCGCCCAATCCATCCACTTTCCGGGCAAATCGATAGGCATAGGCTATGAATAGCAGAAAAAAGAATATGATTGCGGCTGCGATGCCGGATTCCAGGATCGTGATGTCGCTGCCGGGGATCAATGCAAAGATGAATCCCAAGGGAATCAAGGGTATGGAAAGCTTGTGGGGGATGATCTGATGAAAAGCATCTATAAAGAAGATCGGGATCAAGAACAGGCACAAAACTGAATACTTCAGAAAGAGCATAAACTGCCCTTGATAGCCGTATTGCAGGAAGAGCAGGATGAGTATCAGAGGAGTAATCGCTTCCACCAAAAAGTGATGCCAGTGGATGGACGCACCGCAATACTTGCACTTTCCGCGCAGCATGATATAGCTAACAATCGGTATATTCAGATAGAATGGGATCGGCTTGTTGCAATCACCACAATGAGAGGGTGGATAAACTATCGATTGTTTGCGGGGTAAACGATAGATCAATACATTAAAAAAGCTGCCAAAGGCGGCGCCTAAGACAGCTAAGAGGATTATTATCACTGTAGTCAAACCGGTTTGTCTCCTTGCTATTTCTCGTACCAGGGGCTTCGTTGCATCAAAAGACCCTGGCTCATTCGAATCTCGAAATTTACGGAATCGCTGGGTTTGTAGCGCAATGAGAATTCCGGCAGAATTTTATTCCGGTTGTCGTCGTTCACACTGAACTTGCTTCCGGTGTTCATGGAGCCGAAATTTACGAAGTTCAGGTCCAGATCAAGCTCCAGTTTGGGGCTGAATTGATATTTCATGTGGTTTGTATATCGTGATAGGTAATAACCGCTGCCGCCAGAATTACTACCGGCTTCAAAGCCCATGGAATGGGACATTTTGAGGTTTTGCAGCACAGGGCTCTTCATGCTGAAGGGATTCAGATCCGGACGAGGCAGATTGTAGGTTGCCATTGCCGGAACCATCAGGCTCAGCATCAACAAGGTTATCAGTATATTTTTCATGACAGATACTCCTTTGTTTAGACTATCTGATTACAATATAGCTTGACTGCCCTTTGGCGTCAAGCATAAAAGTCTTCCATCAGTTTTCCCAAGCTTCTCATGCCTTCATCGATCTGTTCCATTGTGCTGAAGCTGAAATTGAGTCTGAGAGCATTGTATTTTACTTGATTGCTAGGATAGAACTTGCTACCGGGGATGAAGCTTACTTTCTTGGCAATTGCTTGTTGAAACAGCTGATCAGCGTTCATGTCTTCAGGAAGTCTGAGCCATGTGAAGATACCGCCTTCAGGCTTTGTGTACTGTATGTAGGAGGGCAAGTGTTTTGCCATGGCTTCCAGCATCTTTTGCAGATAGGGACGGTAAAAATCACAGCATTTGGCCAGGTGAGGTTCCATATGTCCGGCTTCAAAAAATCTTGCTGCAACTCTTTGAGATACATTATCTGGGCCTATATTTACTTTCTGTTGCCAGGAACACATCCGCTCGATCAATTTTTCGTCACCTTTCACAAAAGCCAGCCTCATGCCTGGACCCAAGATCTTTGAAAAAGTTACCGCTTCAGTAACCACTTCGTGGTTCAAATAGTCTTGTGTGGCCAATCTATACAGAGTAGGCAGAGCTTCTCCGCTGAAGCGCAAGCGGGAATAGGGATTGTCTTCCAGGATGGGAATCTGCATGGCGATCGCGTATTCGATCAGAGCCTTACGCCGGGCCAAACTCATGGTGAGACCGGCAGGATTGTGAAAATCCGGTATGGTGTAGATCATTTTTACCTTTTTGCCCTGGCTCTGCAATTCATCTACCTTGCTATGCAGGATGTTCAGATCCAGACCTTCCTGATCCAGCGGAATGCCATGCAATTCTGCTCCGGTAGCTTCAAAAGCTACCAGACTTCCCAAAAAAGTGGGTGCTTCGCAAATGATTACGTCGCCCGGATCCACCAAAGCACGTGTCATATAGTAGATGGCGTTTGTTGAGCCTGCAGTTACCAGCATTTGTGAGGCAGATATGTCGTATCCTTCCCATTCAATCAGTTGTTTTTTCAAAACAGGATCGCCTTCACTGGCGCCATACTGTAAGACGCCGGCAGCCTCATCGCGGATTACTTTGCTGTACAAATCCTTCAGAATCTCAGCGGGAAAGGTTTTTGGAGATGGAAAACCACCCGCGAAGGAGATCAGCCCCTCGATATCACGAGTGCTGGCCACCAGTTCACGGATCATGGATGACTTCATCGTTCTAGTTGTGTGTGATAGCTTTTCAACAATCATCATTTTATCCTCTATATACTTTATTTATTTACGCTAAAACACCATTATGCAAAATGGCGGGGCTGAAAAAAGAAAACAAATAAGCTTGCCCCCGGGTATTTGGTGACAAGAGGGGGCTAAGCATAAAGACATGAGTTCAAGGATAGATGCGATAGATCATCCTTGGGAAGGGTATGGTTTCCCGGATGTGATGAGTTCCGCTCATCCATGTAACCAGACGTTCCAGGCCTATCCCAAAACCACTGTGAGGCACAGAGCCGTATTTACGTAAGTCCAGAAACCATTGATAGGCATCCAGATCCATCTTTTCTTCTTTCATGCGGGCCAGCAGGGCTTCGTAATCTGTTTCACGTTCGCTGCCGCCGATAATCTCGCCAAAACCTTCCGGGGCAATCAGATCACTGCCCAATACCAAGTTTTCATCTTCCGGGGCGCGACGCATGTAGAAAGCTTTTATGTTCTTTGGCCATTTTTCGATGAAGACAGGAACCGCAGAACCCTCGGTGAGCAAAACCTCATCTGTCGCTCCAAGATCGCTGTCATGATCGATCTCGCTGCCCTGAGAGCGCAGGTATTCGATCGCTTCAAAGTGGGTCATGCGTTTGAAGGGTGCATCTGCAGCTTTCAACAGTTCTTTATCCCGTTCCAAGATGTCCAATTCCTTGTCGCAAGTGGCGAGAACTTTGCGTATGACATGGCGAATCAGCCCTTCCTGTATATCCATATTCTCTTCGTGTTCCACATACGCCGCTTCGGCATCCATCATCCAGAATTCGGTGAGATGTTTGCGGGTTTTGGAGCGCTCAGCGCGAAATACAGGACCAAAATCGTACACTCTGCCCAAGCTCATGATGCCCGTTTCCAGATATAACTGACCGCTCTGAGACAGATATGCCATGCCTTCGTCAAAATACTCCAGCTCAAACAGTGTCGTAGTTCCTTCACAGGCATTAGGTGTAAGGATGGGAGAATCGAAACGGAAGAAGTTGTTGTCGTTCAGATACTCACAGATCGCAAAATATACAGTGTGTCGGATTCTCAGGATGGCCCATTGTTTGGGGGAGCGAATCCAAAGATGTCGGTTTGATAGCAGAAAGTCGGGACCGTGTTCTTTTTTGCTGATGGGGTATTCATCGGCGATTTGGACGATTTGGATTCCGGTGACTGCCAGTTCATATTCCCCGGCTTTTTTCTGATGTTCTTTGGGGATGCCGGTTATTATCAGACTGGATTCCAGAGTGAGGCGTTTGGCGCCTTCAAAGATTTCTTCGCCCAGTTCCGGTTTGAAGGCCACGGCTTGCACTTCAGCGCTGCCGTCGCGAAAGATTATGAAGAGCAGTTTTCCGCTATGACGGATGTTTCGCACCCATCCCTTGAGTCGTACTTCTGTGCCTAAATGGTTGGCAATATCTTTTACCAGAATATCTTGCATATCTATATCTATACCTTGATTTTACTTTTCTTTAGCTGTTTGTTTATGATTGTTATGATTTGTTCGGCGACTTCCAGAGCTTTAGCTCCGGCATGTCCATCCACGATTGGCTTGCTGTCGGTCAGTATGGCATCCACCCAGGATTGCAATTCCATGGAGAGTGCGTCTTTGGCACCGTCAGCGCAATCGTAGAGGCTTTGATCGACCAATTTGGCGGGATCTATATCGGTCGCACCCATCATGATTTTGGGCAGGTACTTCATCACGTGCGGGCTTTTTTTGATCACCTTGGCTTGCTTAGTCTGAAAGTCAAGGGTGATGTAACAATCCTTTTGGAAGAATCTGATCTTGCGTTCTTGTTTCAGTGATACTCTGGAAGAGGTTACATTAGCGATAGCACCGTTTTCAAACTCGATGCGGGCATTGGCTATATCGATAGATGGTGTGAGGATGCCTATACCCGAGGCGTGGATATGCTTGATGGGGCTGTGCACAAAGCTCAGAATGAGGTCGATGTCGTGGATCATCACATCCAGAACCACGGGTACATCCGTACCCCTGCTATGGAATGTGGAGATGCGTGTGGACTCTATGAATACAGGGTCTTTGATCTCGTTTTCCACTCTCAATATCACCGGGTTGAACCGTTCGATATGGCCTACCTGAATCTTGAGTTTTTTGCTGTCCGCCAGGTCTAGCAGTTCCTTGGCCTCTTCCAATTTGCCCGTGATGGGCTTCTCCAAGAAGATATGCTTACCGGCCTGTAATGCTTTGAGTGCCAGCTCATAGTGAGCAGTAGTTGTGGCAGCAATATCGACGGCGTCGCAGGTATCGAGCAGAGCGTCGTAGCTTTCAAATCTATGCGCGGACAGGGTCTTGGCTATTTCTTTGGCCCGGCTGCTTTTTGCGTCATAGATGCCCGCCAGGATAGCATTGTCCATGTTCATAAACTTGCGGGCATGATGCTGTCCCAAATGCCCGACACCTACTACACCGATCTTTAACATATCTAGTCCTAATTCTTCAGTTTAGCAGAGACCTTTTCGATCATGTCGCGAGTCATATTATCGAGGTCATATTCAGGTTTCCAGCCCCATTCATTACGGGCAGCAGAATCGTCCATACTGTTTGGCCAACTGTCGGCGATAGCTTTTTTGATGGGGTCCACTTTATATTCCAACACAAAATCCGGGATGTATTTGCGGATTGCGGAGGCGATTATTTCGGGATCAAAGCTCATGGCTGTAACGTTGAAGCAATTTCTGTGGATCAATTTCGCAGGATCCGCTTCCATCAATTCGACAGCGCTGCGCAGGGCATCTGGCATATACATCATATCCAGATAGGTTCCTGCTGGTAGATTGCACAAATAGTGCTTCTGCTTGATGGCATCGTAATAGATTTCCACGGCATAGTCTGTGGTTCCACCGCCGGGCAGAGTAACGTTTGAGATGATGCCCGGATATCTTAGTCCACGAGCATCGACACCATACTTCAGATGATAGTAGTCCCCCAGCAGTTCTCCTGCTACTTTGGATATGCCATATATGGTGGTTGGTCTCATTACGGTATCTTGTGGAGTCTGGTCCAGCGGAGTGGTGGGGCCAAAAGCGCCGATCGATGAGGGTGTAAACACCGCACCATGCATTTCTTTCATGACTTCGAGGCAGTTGAAGGTGGTGTCCATATTTATCTTCCAACTCTGGGCAGGGTTTGCTTCACCTTTGGCTGAAAGCACTGCCACCAGATTGAAAATGGTGTCGATATTATGTTTCTTCACTACTGCATTCAGGGAATTGCCATCCGTGGCATTCACTTGCGCGGAGGGTCCGGCATCCATGATGTCTTTGGGAAGGGGAGTATGGTTGAAAGTGGCAACAACATGTCCGTCTCCATATATCTTTCTGAGATAGGGGACGAGCTCCGAACCGATCTGTCCGGCTGCACCGATCACGAGGATATTCTTCATAGCTGTTTATTACTCCTGAATGTTTTCTTTTGAGCTCCACCTATTTTCAGCCTTGCTTGTTTGTCAATGATTATTCCTGCTTTCAATCCCCATTTCTGATGTATACTTATTATAACTTGGCATCTATCGTATCATACATTGATCTTTGGTGGTCTTATGTATTGCTCATTAAGCTTTATGAATGTATCAAATCTCTATAGCATCAGATACTCAAGCTTTTCGGGGATGCCTGTTATTCCTGCAGGCCCATGGGGAACTCTCATCTCCTTTACGCAACCTGAATTGTCGTGTGCCGGCGCGACATAACAAGCTATCGACCGGGTTTTGGGCATTTGTAATGACCGGTCCAGAGCTAAGATACACAAATGATTTGTAAAAGCTAAGCTAAGGATTAAGCTATCTTATAAAGAACGAATGTGAGGAGAATATGATTGACAAAGCACATCTAATTGACTCAATAAAAAAGGCGATGCAGGGAGAAATGGACAGCGTGAATCTATATCAGAGCGCAGCATATCAAAGCAGTGATCCCGAAGTGAAGGAATTCTTCGTAAACCGAAGAGAGGAAGAACGTCTGCATTACAACTATTTGCTGGACTACTATCAACAGCTTTCCAGCGATATGCAACCCAGTGATGTATCCAATGTATTGTCCAAAGTGAATATGGACGGTCCCAGTATCTTCTCAGATGCTTTCATCCGCAGAATTGGTGAAGATCAAGCGCTGTTTTCTGCCATTTCCACGGCTTTACTGTTAGAAAAAGACGCGATCGATCACTATCGCAAATGCGCCGAGGATACTGATGTGGAGGCCCTGACATCATTCTTCACGATGATGTCGCGGTGGGAAATGAAGCACTACGATGAATTGGCTTCGATTCAAAAAGACGCGGAACATTACTATTGGGAGATCAATAAGTTCCAGCCTTTCTAAACACTTAATGATAGAACTGACTAAGGACGCTCAGGCTTTTCAGCTTGAGCGTTTGCTTTTGCTGCGCGCTATAGTATGCCAGAAAGAAAGCATTGAGTTTGTTTACCGCCTCAGCGTCCGGTATGATGCTATCCAGATGCTTTCCTATTTCCGGCAAGAGGCTTAGGATGTTGCGCTCCTCCAAAGACAGTGCTACATAGTAATCCCGATTGATGACCTGACTGAAACACGATTTGCAGATAGTTTCAGATGCTCCGCTGAATGCCGCCGGGCCGTCATCAGAGCCGCAAATACTGCATTTGTTTAGTTCCGGGTTTATCCCCATTAGTTTAAATACTCTCAGAAACAGACGCCAAAAGATGAGAATGGCATTGTTTTCCAACTTTTGCAGATAAGATAAGTAATTGTGTAGCAGAGCGTAATACTCTCCGGCTTCGCTCGCTGATATCAGTATCTTGGATAGCAGCTCTGCACCGGCTTCTGCGGCGGCCCATGTGGAAGTGGATGGATACTGTGAAAAATCCTGTAGCAATCCTGCTTCCTTGAGAATGTATAGCCCCTCTTCTTTGGGTTCAAACAGGTTAAATTCATACTCGCCAAATCGTAAGAGGGGTTCCTGTTTCTTGCGCCATCCTTTTGCGATCACTGATATCTGGGCTTTTTCCGCATTGAATACTTTTAGAATCTGGCTGCTTTCGCTATAGGGAATCAACCCCAATATGATGCCGATACTTTTGTTCACAGCCCCAGCTCCTCTTTGATAGAACGGATATCTTTTGGATTGGCAAAGAAGGTCTTGTAATTTGTATAGGTGATGAACCCGGCGGCACTGCCTTTGGGCTTTCGCAGATAGCGCACCTGAGTATAATCCACTGGAACGTTCACCGAAAACTTTGCCTGAGAATACCACGCGGCAAGAGCACAACACGCGCGAATCAAATCGACAGGCGGCTCTTGCTTGCGGTAGTTTTTCAGCAATACATGCGCTCCTCGATAGATGCGGCTATGAAACCACCAATCCTGAGCTTTACCCAGTTTTGTGCTGATAAAGTCGTTTTCTTTGGCTTTTCTGCCTATATACACCTGCCAGGCTTCATCGATTCTGAATTGCAGTATGCGGTCTATCTGATTAATCCTCTGGCGGATGTTGTGACCTTTATCGCGGCCGTCCACATCCAGATCCTCACCATACTCCATCCTGTTGATGAGAGCTTGCATGGCATCGATCTCTTCACGAGTACGCTGCAGGTTTATCTCGATGAAACTCTTACCGCTTTTGGCTTTATGATACTTTTTCAGATAATAGTTCAGGTTTTGCTGAGGGCTCTTGTCCGGGTATAGCGGGACGCGGATTTCCCCCAGCTCAGGATCATGATAGTTTGTGGTAACAAGCTCTTCCTGACCGGGAGTGATCTGCTGCATATTGGGTTTTATGGCTTCGGCACAGGCAAAATAGTAATCCATTTTCAGCGCGCTGTTCAAATCTTGCTTTTGCAAACCCAGTTTCTTATTCAAGCGTTTCAATTCTCGGTTCAGAAGGCGTATCTTCGCGTCAAGATTTGATTTGTTGTCTGCCGGTAGCAGGGTTTTCATGTGCCTTTGCACGAAGTATTCGTTCATGGTGTCGGCATTAGAATCTGCCGGGATACTGGCAGTCTCATTCAAATCCGGCTCAAAGCTCGTTTTGGGGGGATAATAAGGCTGATTTACCAGCACCATACGCATGGGGTTGTCTGCCAGAGAGTATTTCACGATGGCGTCCAGCACCAGATTCTTATCTCTGTTCACCAAGATCACGTTTGGCTTTGGCGGCATCAATTCGCAGACGATCTCGTAGATATGAGTTTCCCCATAGATGTCCTTTTGTTCGCAATAAATCGATATAATGCGGTCGTCGGGCTTAATCGATATACCGGTGATAAAAGTGCCCTTCAGTTGAGGCCAAATCTCGTTCTTTTTGGAGGGCGCATGCTCGGATTCCAGATAATAGATGAAGCTATCTTGCGGGCTTAGGACTATTACCAAAGAGCTATCTTTGATAAGATGTATGCGCATGGTATTTGACTCAAACGTGAGTCTGTCTACGCCGGCCCTAAGTGCTTCAAATTCTCGCACCCAAGCTGCTAAGTAATTATATTTCATTTTGCACCCCATTCTCTATTTGGCTTGACACAAAAACTGTGTATCATGAAATGACACAGATACAAAAACGCGATAGGAGTCAAGTATGAAAACTGCACAAATCATAATAATCGGTGTCCTGGCCGCTTTGGCCATAATCTTTGGCATCGTTTGGTTGAATGCCGCCAAAGAGAATAAGGTCCTGCAAAAGACCAATGATGATCTTCAGGCTCTTTACGAATCTTCAACCGCCACCATCGGCGAGATCCAGGAAAGTCTGCAATCTATGGACCAGGATCTTTCCGGACAACTGTTTACGCAGGGTGAAATCCCCGGAACCAGTCCAGTGGACAGACGGGAACAGATCATCAGCTCTATTGCAAATATGAGAGACCAGATCGAAGCCGACAAAAACAAGATCGCGAAACTGGAAGCACAATTGGCAAGTTCCAGAACACAATTGCGGGGTGTTCAGCAGATGGTAGACCGTCTGAAAGCATCTCTGGAAGAGAAAGAAAGCATCATGACCGAATTACAGGATCGCATGGGCATCCTGAACGAAACCATCGAAGAAGAACGCCGGCAAAGTCAAGTGATCATCGCCGAGCGTGAACAGACCATCGCCGAGCGCGAACAGGCCTTGATTGACGCCGAACGCGCAGCCAATACCATCTATTACGTGGTGGGTACGCGCAGCCAGCTTTTGGAACAGGATGTTATCGATCGCAAGGGTGGAATCCTGGGCATCGGCAGAGTAACTACAGTAGCCGGCGACATTGACATGAACAAGTTTGATCAGATCAATCTGAGTGACGATGATCAGATCACCTTCAAAGCCACCAAAAAGGGCTACAGCATTCTTTCAAACCACATTGCCACCACCTACAGTGTGGAAAAAGTGGAAGGAGAATATGTGCTCACCATCACCGATAAGGAGAATTTCCGGAAACAAAAATTCCTCGTAATTGAGCTTCTATAACGCGTTATCTTTATAAAGAACAGCCCCGGTTTTTATGCCGGGGCTGTTTTGATATACACAGTATTTCTATATATATGAGAGTACTTTATTAGCCTTGCTAATAAAGGCTTTGAGTTCGTCTCCGCTAAAGGCTTTTTGCTCCAGCAGGGAGAGGTCGTGGATATAGCCGCAGAGCGTTCTTATCTCGTCTTCTTTACCCTCTTTATCCAAGCTCACTATTTTTTGGATTACCGGGCTTTCAGTATTTACAACCAGGCTGTGATGCTTTAGCATGTCACCTGCTCCACCCATCCGGGAGGCCAAATCCATATCATGCCAGCGGCGCATGAATTCACTAAATACGATCATACCGGGGATGTCTTTGCTCTTCAGGTTCTTCAGTTCTACCTTCAGTTCCGCGAAAGCATGATTGTGAAGCTCTTCCATCGCTTCGCTGCCCAGTTCTTTCTTTGTTTGAGCGGGTAGTTCCAGGATGTCGATGATGGTCTGTTCATCCTTTTGGATTTGGTAGGGAGTCAGCAGTTTCGCTGCTTCAGGATGCTTTTTGAAGTATTCTTTCAGGCTTTCTTTGCTGAATGAGGCTTCCAGCTTTTGATCCAGGGATTTGTAGAATATCTGCTGCAAGCGGTCTTTGTCTTCATCGGACAGGCTGCCGCCCTCTTTATTTACCAGTAGGTCGTTCACTTCGCTGTCCACACGGATGAACTCCACCTTATCCAGCTTGCTTTCCAGCTTTTGGAACAGATGTATATCCAAAGGAGAATTCTGGAAAATCACTTCGATTCCTTGCTCTTTCATCAGGTTCAGATAGCTTACCTGTGTATCCTCGCTGGCAGCGTACCAGATCCGGGTGTTGCCTTCATTCACGGCAGCATTGCGCTGTTTATACTCTTCCACAGTCAGATAGTCCCCACCGGCAGATTTGAAGATGGCGATATCCTGCATAGCATCGAAGAATTCATCCTCTTTCAGCATGCCAAACTTGATGAAGGCATTGATGTCTTCCCAATACTCTTCATATTTTTTGCGGTCCTCTTTGAAAGTGGCTTGGAAATGATCTGCCACTTTTTTGATGATGTATTTGGATATCTTCTGTACCTGAGTATCGTTTTGCAAAAAGCTGCGGGACACATTTAAAGGTATATCCGGGATGTCGATGCCGCCCTTCAACAATAGTAAAAACTCCGGGATCAGATCTTCCAGATTGTCTGCCACAAACACATTGTTGCAAAAGAGTTTCACTTCGCCCTTAAAGAAATCCGGTTCATTGCGCAATTTGGGGAAATAGAGGATACCCTTCAGATTGAAGGGAAAATCCACATTCAGATGAATCCAGAATACTGGCTCTTTGTAGTCATGAAATACATCCTGATAAAACTTGATGTACTCCTCACGAGTAACTTCCTGGGGCTTGCGATTCCACAAAGCCTCAGTCTGATTGATCTGCTTGCCGTCAAACATGATCGGGATCGGCATAAAATTGCAATAACGCTCTAGGATATCTTTTATCTTGCTATCTTCAGCGTATTCCTTGGAGTCTTCATTGAAGTGTAAAGTAATGGTGGTTCCCACTTCCTTGCGTTTCCCATCACTCATGAGGTATTCTGTGGAACCATCACATTCCCAAAAAGCCGCTTTACTGCCTTTATTGATCGACAGTGAATCGATTGTAACCTTTTCCGCAACCATGAAAGCGGAATAGAAACCCAGGCCGAAATGACCAATGATGTTGGCCTGAACGTCCTTGAACTTATTCACAAATTCTTCGGCGCCCGAAAAAGCGATCTGATTGATGTATTTGCGAATCTCATCAGCGCTCATACCGATACCGGTGTCGATCACTTGCAGGGTCTTCTTGCTTTTATCCAGCTTGATCTCAATCTTCATGTCTTCCTGCTTGAATTCAGGATCCGCGTATTTACGTTTGGAGATTGCGTCTACAGCGTTCGAGACCAATTCTCTGAGGAAAATATCATGCTGAGAATAAAGCCATTTCTTTATGATGGGAAAGATGTTTTCAGTATGGATGCTTAGTGATCCAGATTCACGTTTCTTTGTTGCCATGCTTGTTAACTCCTTAAATAATATCTATCTGGAGATAAAATAGCGCAGTCTGTGAATCTGTCAAGGGATAATTTAGCAGTCATCACAGTGGAGTGCTAAAATGGCCACAGCATATGGCTAGTAAAGGGGCATAGAATCATCTTTATCAGCTTGAGAGTATTTGGCAAATGCCGATACATATACTCCTGTACACTTATTGCTGCCTATTTTATAAAGCTCACAGGTTACGATCAAGAGTGGAAAACAATACCTTTCAATTTGATTAACAGCATCATAGATCTCTTCTGACAGATCTGTTTATTCTAACTGAAGCAAATAGATATCCGCAGCTGTATGCTTGCCATTATGATCGGCAGCTCATCAACTTACCACATATGAACTTAATTAGGATTTTTATTTGAACAGAGGTGAAATGACTTGAAATGGATATGGAAAATTTGGAGAAATATGGAGACCATTTTTGACCTTATTTTGACCATTTTCCCAATTTTACTGTAAGCTCTGTTGACAGCGTTAATCAAGTGCTCATCAAGCGTTCATCAAGCGTTAATTATTAACGCTTGATGAACGCTTGATAAAGAAGTGATAAACGTCATCAATACGGGGAGAAATCAGGGGATTTCTTGGTCTTTCTGATTTTGATTCAGATTTTGCCGATATTTTGTCTGATGTGATGCCTGTTATCAGCCTGACAGCATTCAATAGGCATTCAATAGGCAATTGAGACTGACTACAGAGTGATGAAATGTGAATAAGAATCTGGGAAGAAGTTCAAGAAAACTATGTGTGAAGAATGGTAGTATCCCGCGATAGATCAAAGAAAATGAATAAACCCTGTTTAATCCGGCCTGTTTGCCAAAAGAACAATGGTATTCAGACGGCGAGGCTGTTTATTTATCCAAGGGAGGGGAAGCACTTCTACATAGTGTCATCGGTAAACAAGGAGCATCGAAGCTACAATTATTGCAGAATCCGATACAGAGAAATCAATCGGAAGAGATATATGCTTGGGAATCGGATGAATAAGTAAAGAATGAGTTTGCAAACGAAGTTCTCATCGGCGAGCTTCAGTTTTTGATAGTACAGTCCTGCCGGGAGCCTTGAGCCATGCTTATCTCTGTCATCCCGGCGGATGTTTTACATGCCTATCTATCCAATATATCGGGAAAACACACCGTATGTTGAAGATACCTGGGGAAGAATATGGCTACGGCAAGTAATCTTATCTGAGCGCTACAAAGTCCTATAGTCTGCAGCCGATGTAGAGCATAATGGATCTCAGGCCTACGGCATCCCTTAGTCCTGAATCCCCCAAGTCATCCAAGCTGACTTTGTAGCGGAGATCAAACACAAACTCATCTTTACCCAGACCGAAGCCAAAGAGGTCTTTCAGGGCAAAGCCTGCTCCCATCACGAGATCGGTCTTAAATTCCTTGAATTTGTCGCTACCCGTTTCCTGGCGGCTGTAGCTGTATGTTACAGTCGGATCCGGATTGCTTAAGACATTGCTAACATAGTCATCTACTTTTTGACTAAAGGCATCGATTCCCCGGGACTTGGATTGTGTCTGTTCGTACAAGTAAGAAAAGGATGGACCGATATACAGAAAGGCACCTTGATACTGCTCTTGTTTCAGTTCTTCAGATAGTTCCTGATTGAAACTGATCAGCAAGGGAACCGTGAAGTAATCTATCGTGCCAGCTATATGTCCTTCCAGTTTATCGTTGAACACGGTGCTAAGGCCCAAGCCGCTAGTGGTGGGGACTTTATCCCTGAATTGTTGTTTATAGACTAATCTGTCCCAAGTAACTTCTGTACCCAATCTGATGGAACTGGTTTTGCTGAAAAGGCGGAGGCTGGCATATAGGCCAGCGCTTTGAGAGAGATCCATCTTGTTATCGGAAGAGCTTACTTTAATGTAGCCATAGTCCGAAACTGTAGCGGCATGTTCCCTGATGTTGTAGCGAAGTTCGTAATCACTATCGGCGCCGTATATTCCCGTGAAACCGAGGCCATACTTGATGCCCCAGTTGAAATCTGCTGCTCCCAAAAAGCTGAGCGTTGAAATCAGTAACAAAGCTACTATTGAAGCCCTTTTCATTTCTACTCCTTGCACAATATCTATGATGGCTCTATTTTTCATAATATGAACGGGGATTCTGCATATAGAATCATTTAGTTCGCATCTTCATTACAGGGCCGGGCTTGTCAAGAATTATTTCGCTTCCGCAGTCATTTTTTTAGCTTGCCAAATTGTTGCCCTCAAAAAAGATGGCGAAAACACATAGGAGTGATCATGACAACTAAAGATAGCAAGCTTAATACAGAGGAACACGTACACGAATGTGATTGCGATGGGGAAGATTGTGAATGCGGTAGCGACGCCAACATCATAACCCTGGATATGGAAGACGGCAGTAAAAAGGATTTCATGGTTTTGGACATCATTCAAAATGATGGTCAAAACTACATTGCTCTCTCTGAAGTGGGAGCCATGGAATACGATATCCTGCGCTTTGAAGAACAGGAAGAAAATCTGGAACTAAGTATCATAGAAGATGACACCGAGTACAATCGAATTGCCGATCTGTTTAACGAACGCTTTGCCTCGATGGATGAACTTGAGGATACCGAGATTCAGGAGTAATCCTCGATAAATATTAAGCATAGAAAAGCCGATCCTCAAAGATCGGCTTTACTGTAATAGATAAGTACTATACTTTCCCACACATGCTGATACCGTTATCTTGATTGCCAGACTTCTGTTTGACTATGGTGACAGGGTCGAAAAAGCGAAAAAACTTCCGGTCTTTGTGTACAGCGGGAGCTTCCACCACCAATCTCCGCTTGCCTTGATGTGGTGTTATTGAGAATTCCCAGCAAGCTCCCTAATCCTATATGCTATGTTATCCATTTGTGTAGCGGTTGTTTTGCATATGACTGTATAGACTAATGATCTCAGATCGGAACTAATGGCTCAATTATTCACAGGCAGAATCCGATGGAGTTTTGGGGATGAAATCTGAGGTTTCAGAGATGATTTACCTGGGAAATTACCCCGGAATCACGTGGGATTACGCTTAGGGAGATACCAACTATCTATCATAACCCAGAGCTGCGAATTTGAACGGGCTTTAGATAGAGTCCATAGATAAGTGGTGGAGATGCGAAATACATAACACTAGTTCATCTTAACAATTTCATTTTAGATAGACTTAACTGCTTGCCGTTCCCAATCATTTTTTCAAAGTATATACCGCTGCGGCACGGCTCTCCCAGTTGGTCATTACCATCCCTGGAATCCGTATAGGTACCTTTCTTCATAATTCTTTCTGAGACAGTTTTAAACTTCTGACCTTTGATATTGAATATTGTAAGCTCTGCAGATATATTTGATTCTGCTTTAACACTGAAGGTTACATTCAGATTGAATAGGGTTTGGGTAAGCATTAATCTCTATATCTGCTACATTTGAATCATAAATAGCAGTGTCCTCATATCCCATCAATTGATTTAAAAGGTCTTCACGGTTCATCTTGAATACTTCATATGATTTTGGCCTCAAATCTGGATACTTGTTATTAATACTCGTTTTGGTTCATTTCCATTTCTAAAAGGTATCCAGGTTCCAAATAAAGAAAGCGCTAGAAAAAGCATGGCTGCAGAACACATTGTTATTATCTTGCCTTATCCTTGAAAACTCCAATTTAACCTATTCTCATGATTTTCAAGACATGCTTTTTTAGTCCAGAATGGGCAGGAAGATTCCGATCATTGCGGCTATCAGAAGCAAGCCGGCCGGGGCCAGATACACCCACATACTAAGGCTTTTTTTGCGCTCACTTTCACCCAAACACATGGACAGACCTATCCGGATGATCCCCCACGAGATAATCGCCAGCAGCAACATCAGCAAGCCGAAGAGAAGATAAGAGCCATTACTGAGTAGAGCCGTGGCAATCAGAAATTTACTGGTGAACAAGGGCGAGGGGGGCAGGCCGATTATCATCACACTGCTAAGCAACCAGAGCCAGGCGCTCGTTTTGTTTGTGGATAGCATTCCGCGGATATTCTCATGGTTTTTGTCCTGATATATCAGTAGCGCGTTCCCGGCGGTCAAAAAGAAGGCAGCTTTGATGAGGGAATGACCCAAGATATGCAGATACGCGGCATAATGTGCCATGCCTCCGGCTCCAAATGCGATCATGATCAAGCCCATATTTTCCACCGATGAATATGCTAAAAGACGCTTGTAGTCCTTTGTCTTCAATACAAACACAGCGGCGATAAAGACAGAGATGAAGCCCATCAGCAGATACAATTCTTTGGCCAGAGCGGCCATTCCACTCTGTTGCATCAGTTTGTCCACTCGCAAAATGGGAATGAGAGCGATGTTTAACAGCGCTCCTGACAGCAGTGCCGAAATGGGAGCGGGAGCTTCAGAATGAGCATCCGGTAACCAGAAATGCAAGGGGGCCAAGCCGATCTTGGTACCAAAACCGATCAGGATAAAAACAAAGGAGATCTTCAGCCAAAATGGTGATAGCTTGCTTACATCGATACGGGAGATCAAGAGAGTGGCTTCTCCCGCTTGCGCGATCACCAGTAGCAGGATTCCGGCAAAGGCCAACGCTATGCCTACGCTACAGATAAAAAGGTACTTCCATGCCGCTTCCAAAGAACTCTTTCTGTTTGAATAACTTATCAGCATTGCAGAACTTATCGTGGTTGCTTCTACAAAGATCCAGATCAATCCCAAGTCTTTGGCAATCGTAGCCCCATCCATCGCCATCACGAAGATCATCAGAAACATCGTGTGGATCCTGTAGTCCTTGATGGCAGAGCTGTCCTGACTGCCCAATCTGTAGAACGCGATGGCGGAATACAGCACGGATAGGATCAAGTAAATAAAAAGCCCCAAATCGTCCATGGATAGCAAACTGCCGCGATTCACAAAGGCATGAATGCCCAAACCGCTGTGTAATAGGGCATGCAAGACAATCAACAGATCCATCCTGCGCCGGGAAGTGATAAACAGACAGAACAATATTGCCAATACGGGATAAGCAAACAGCAGTATCGCGCTCATCACTCCTCCTTCAGGCTATGGGGACTTTCCGCATCATCAAAAGTGGAGCGGATGCGTTTGATAAACAATACGGCGATAAGTACCGAAAGCATCAAGTCCAGAGACACTCCCAGGCTAACGATATAGGGCAAATGACTACCCGCTGAGAGCGAGAGCAAGAAGATGCCATTTTCCATGATCAAATAGCCCATCAGGTGGGTGATAAGCTTTTTATTGGCTATGATGATGAATATGCCTTTGAGGATTGTTGCAAAGGCAATGCCAAATTCCAGTGGAGATACTTCGGCAGTCCAGACCGGTGCAGAAGCAGACAGGGCAAAGCTGAGCACGAAGATAAGGCTCATCAGAGCAAGGGAAAAGAAGTTTGATACAGAAGCCTCTACCTCCCGCCGGATCCGGTTGTGCTTGATCGTGTCATCTATAAACCACGGAATCAAAATTGCTTTGAAGATCAGAGTCTCAAGGGCGATGAAACTGAAACTGATCCAATTGAGCTGTGTGGTTTTGAGCAGAGTGATAGCAAAAAGTATCACCCCTTGAAACACAAGGATCTTGATGATGGTGCCCAACATGTTTGTAACCGAAGCCCAAAGCAGGCTGAGACCAAAGACAACAACAAGAAATTCCATCATTACCAAGCTCCCAGAAATTTTGCCATCAGCACCGCAAGGGTAAGCAGAGCAATACATAAGGGCAGCAAGACCAGCTCCAGGTTGCGATTCATTCTAAAGCGCGCCATCAGAGATTCCAGCACAGCAATAGATATGTATATAGCAATCATCAGTACCAGATACCACCAGAAAGCTACCGTCGAAGGAAGGATCAGATGGGAGACCAGTGATGCGTATATGAACATTTTCAGCGCCGCAGTATAGTGGATTATGCCTAAATTGAATCCGCTGAAATCCAGGATCATAACCTCATGGATCATAGTGAGTTCCAAATGCGTGGCAGGATCATCAAAAGGTACGCGCGAGCTTTCTACCAACAGCATTATAAAGAGCGCGATGGCCAAAGCAAGACCGGCAAATGAATTCCAGACATCAAAATAACCAAAGCATTGGCGAGCGAAGATTTCAGAACAACTGCCCGCTCCACTGCTGAAGATGATCGCGGCTACGATCAAAAAGAAAGCGGGCTCCAAAAATGCGGTGAAACTGAGCTCACGACTGGTTCCCATCCCCTGAAAACTACTGCCGCTATCCATTGCTGCCAGGGCCATTACTCCCTTGGCAAGGCTTAGCAGATAGATGATCAGGATGTAGTCTCCATGAAAACTGAACAGAGTCTTATCAGAGACGAAGGGGATGAAAAGTGCAGCTACAAACGTAGCAGATAGTGCCAGAAGAGGTGCATATCTGCTGATCGGAGTGGCTTGATCGCTATATATCTCACTTTTACGCAAAAGCTTGAAGAAATCACGCAGGTTTTGCAACACAGGCTTACCTTTGCGCCCCACCATAATGGCTTTTACTTTGGGGATAAGCCCTACAAACAGCAAGGGAAAGACGATTATAAAGATTGCGTTGATCATCTGAACCCCACAACCCAGACCAATAGAATAACCAAAAAGCCCAAAGCCCAAGCAATGTAGCTATTGGTTTTGCCGTTGTGGATCCGGGCAAAGAAGAGCAGGAATTTGCTGATGATGCGGCTCACAGGTCTCACCACTAATGTCCAGATAGCATCGGGATGGTCTTCGAGATACTCAACTTTTTGCGGAAATGGGTGTTCTGCCATCACATGAGTGCTTTTCTTGTACATAAAGGGCTTCAGAAAATATGCCAGAGGCTGAATGTAGGTGATGGAACTGGATTGCATTTTTGGACTGACCCGAGGATAAGCGCAGGCCCAGGTAGCTCCGGTTTTTTCTCTTACACATAGCTTTCTGATAACATAAAATAGTGCAAACAGCGCTATCACAATCAGATAAATTGAGCTGATCTGTAGCGCTTGTTGCTGCAATCCCGCAAAGATCTGCATATCCAGATCGAACCAACGCAGCAATGGCTTCACAAAGCGTAGAGCTATGCCGGGAACTATGCCCGTAATCAGAATTGCCAGGCTAAGGAATAACACCGAGAGTCTGTTGCCTGGCTTCAGCTCTGAGGCCTGTTCGGCTTTTGTGCTACGTGGTGCTCCCTGAAACACAAGTGCATAGATGCGGATAAATGCTATCATAGCCAGAGCCCCGATAAACGCTAAAGCTCCCAGCAACATCAAGCTTGGCAGGATATGGGCTACAGAGGCTGCATCAAAGGCTTCGATAGCGCTTCTGTAGATGGTGAATTCGCTGAAGAAACCATTACTGAACGGCAGGGCGGAGATGGCAAATATCCCGATGAGAAACATGGCTGCAGTATATGGCATCCGTTTTGCCAGGGCTCCCATTTCATCGATGTCCAAAGTGCCGGTTGCCTGTAGTATGTTTCCGGAGCCGTAGAAAAGCTGGGCTTTGAAGATTGAGTGAAAAAAGATGTGTAAAAAGGCACCGGTGAAGCCAAACACAGCCATAGCGGGCAGATGAGCGTGCATTCCCAGTAACCCGGCACAGATCCCCATACCCGTGATGGCGATGTTTTCAACGCTGGAATATGCTAAAGCACGCTTCAAATTACGTTCATTCAGCAGATGACTGACTGCCCAGAAAGCGGATATGGTGAAGACGAAACTAAGTGCCGCTATTTCTGATAAACTCAAGCGATTGAGGCTGAGGACTAGCAAGATGCCATAAAAACCTGTTTTAATAAGCATCGAACTCATGATCCCGGATACATGCGATGGCGCTACGGGATGAGCTTGAGGCAGCCAGGATGCCACGGGAAAGATACCTGCTTTAAAGGCAAATCCGATCAGTATCAGGTACATGGGCAAAGGCTTCATCTGCTCGAAACCACTGAAATCAAAGGTTCCGGATTGCAGATAGACCAGCCCAAACCCTGCCAGCAGGAAAGCCGCGCCGATCTGCATCGTGATGAGGTAATTCAATCCGGCCTCCATATTCTCCCGTTTTGAAAAGAGAATGCAGAAAAAGGACGAAAGACTCATCAATTCCCACACCATCAGAAAAACTACACTGTGCCTGATCCACAAGACACCATGCATGGAAAGGCCCATTATGCCAAGCCAAAATAAGTGCGATCGCAGGGCAGGGCTTTGGTGCTCTTTCAGATAATAGTGTCCGTACAACATCCCCAAGGGTAAGCCCAGGGAAAACATCACTCCAAAAAAGGCTGACAGCTTGTTCAGGGCGATGGAAACATCACCGATGGGCATAGGCATAGTGAGTATGTAATCCTGGATAGCGCGGGAAAACATAACTTCCATGTACTCATAGGCTAGAAATGCTGAACCCAGCAACCACAAGATTACGAAATAGCCGGATCGTTTCCACAATGCGGGGATCAAAGCGATAAATAAAACAATTATTCCTATACTCATCTTCGTCCCATGATACTGGCTATTGCATGAACAATACTAAGCGGATGTGCCGGGCAACCGGGGATGAACAAGCAGGCTGCCCAATGCTTCAAAAAAGCTCGATTGATGGCTTCAGCCCCCGCAAATATTCCTCCGCTGATAGCGCATGTTCCGCATAAAATCAGGTATTTTGGCTCCGGGATGGCCTGCCAGGTTTCAGAAAGCGCTTCTGCCATGTTTCTGTTGATAGGTCCGGTGAGGATGAGCGCATCGGCATGACGCGGCGATGCCACAATATCGATTCCATAGCGGCTGATGTCGAAATTTACATTGTTTGATGCAGCAAGCTCCATCTCACAAGCATTGCAGCCACCGGCAGATACATTGCGCAGGGCAAAAGAGCGCCGTAAACTGAAGGGTAAACGAAATTCGATCTTTGGCAGAGCCTTCTGACCGGGAGCCATGATCAGCTTGTCTCTGCTATCCACGGCTAGCTTGTTGTTTGGCGTAAACTTGATCATTTCCGGATGTTCACGAGCGCAAAGGCCACAAAAGACACAGCGCCCCAAGTCGATGCCGTCGGAGCTGAAAGCATTTGTGGGGCACAGGCCGCCAAGCATTTGCAGATCAGCGGATGCTGTAAGATCCGGAACACCGGGAAAGGCTGGATCCATGCCTACGGTCAGGGGATTGGGAATTGCCTGGTATCCATGTCTGATTCTGGCTTTAATAAAGTGTAGCATTAGAGGTCGCTCCCACAATAGGATAGATCAAAGCTCTTGTTGCACAGCGGGAAATCCGATATTTGCTCTTGAGATACCGCTATCGACAGAGCTTGCCAGTTTACAATGGATGGATCGACAACTCTGTACCACAGCGCTTTTTGGGTATCCATACTTTTGGCTATGTGTACAATTCTTCCCCGAGCTCCCTCCACGATTGACACAGCTATCTGATTTGGCATCAGTTCTTTGAGGCCTATGTAGCACGGAGCTTCAGGATCTGTTTTATCCAGCAGGTTCAAAATAATCTGCAAAGATTGCATACTTTCCATGTATCTGAGGTGGGCTCTGGCATATACATCTCCGGAACTTTCGGTTTGGACCAGGAATCCGGGATATTGCCACACCGGGTGATCCATTCTTGCGTCCACCGGGATCCCGCTTGCTTTGGCTGTGATACCCGTAAAGCCGAAACTCAAGGCATCGTTGGCGCTGATTGTGCCGGTATCGTCAAAGCGGGAAATGAGACTGGAATTGGCAAACATTGCCTCTGCTGTATCATGAATCTGCACGCTGCAATATTGCATTTTTGCCTTGAGATCTTTGATCAAGGACGTACTTATGCCGTAGTTCAAGCCTCCGGGGCGAAGCGCGCGTTTGCCAAAACGGCTACCGCATATGCTAAGAGTTGCGTTGATTACGGTTGTTCGAAGTGCGGCGAAAAGATTCTGACCCATGATGTAGGCCACATCTCCCGCCAGAGCGCTGAGAGTGGATAAATGCATCGCTACCCGCTCCATTTCCAAAAGGATCATCCGTAAGTCGGACGCAGGTGCAGTGATATCGGATAGCTCTTCTACAATCCCACAATAAGCACTTCCATGACCGATCACGGTGTCGCCGGAGATTGCTTCAGCATATAGCATTTTGCTGGCTAGTGGTCCCTTGCAAAACATGGGAATGATGCCTCTATGCTGCCACCCCAATTGAATTTCTAGGTGTTCCACCACTTCCCCTCGCATCAGGAATCGAAAGTGTCCCGGCTCAATGACTCCCGCATGAACCGGTCCTACACCAACTTCATGGATCAATCTGGAATCACTATGCAGGAAGGGATAGTCTTCTATACTTAGCTTGTTTCCGGAGGGATGTCTCACACTCTTCAGCCAGGGATGGCGGATGGGTAAGATACCGAACTCCTCGCATAACTCACGCTCAAAGATCTGAAAAGCGGGGTAATCTACTGACAGCGATGGATAACGAGCCGGATCGGGGAAAGGAGTGCAATACAGGCACAGCTCGTGAGTCTTGCCCAAAAAGCAATATATCAGACTCTCGGATGTGCCAAAAAAAGCTATTGGTTGAAAACCGGATTGCATTCTTTGCCTGATATCAGCCAAAAAACTATCCAGTTTCTGGGGTCGGATGACCTCATTGTGAAATAAACATTCCATCAAAACTGTTTTCCGGCGTGTGCCCTGACTAGTATCCTATAGAGCCCATCATACCACTCATCATACCCATAAATGTGCTGAAGAGAAGTATCCAGATTACAACGCCAATTGCCATAAAGATCAATTGTGCAATTGCCCAGTTTTTGCGATTGGGATTTTCCGTGCTTCCTACAGCCCATACAATTAACATGATGATGTTGACAATGGGAATTACCATGATCAAGAGAGTAATAATCCATTGGCCGATACTGAGCACCGGAGCTTGGTTCTGACTATAAACTAAATTACGGTTATCTTGTTCCATGAGGATCCTCCTATAGCATTTGTTTCAAGCATTATGGATATGCAAATAATGTCAAGCGAAACCTCACCGGCGATCGGGACAATACACTGGACCTGATATGCTGTATGGGTTTGGGAAAAGCTCTGAGGACAAATCTATCAAATTCGGAAAAAGAAAGGGTATACCTGCACCGGGAAAGCTCGATTTTGGCAACCATATTGCGCTCTGATAATCCCAAGACTTGCAGATGCGCGAAGCCACAATAGATTGAGAACTTGCACAAATAAAATACGCATCCCCCCGAAATTAATGAGAGTCCTGATATAGATAGCAGTCAGAGTG
>ENA-UOOR01000456-UOOR01000456.1-fermentation-metagenome-genome-assembly--contig:-NODE-456-length-57993-cov-9.452225_pt1 | contig 57993 bp, 61 predicted proteins | sample MGYA00245780_ERZ724029 | MGnify/ENA primary metagenome ERZ724029 (study PRJEB28704, sample SAMN03018315) | fermentation metagenome | biome: anthropogenic terrestrial biome; feature: soil; material...
ATCAATGAAGTTAACTTAGAAAACACTTCGATGCTTGTCGATCAATGTCAACTCAGGATTTAATATATTTGCTCGGGTCAAAAGGAGGTTGACATTGACGACTAGCTGCCAACAATCCGGCAAGGATGCTCCCCGGCGCGCTGGGGTGAAGCGCCGGATTTTGGGATCTACAGTCGCAAAGGCTTTCATTTCGCGACGAGCGACCAATCTCACTTTTCGCACACCTTCTTTTTATAGATTGAATGCGAAATGTGAGACCAGCGACGAGTATCGAGAGCATTTTCTAAGTAGTCGCTCACGCTGGCTACCGCCCGCACACATGAATGATGAAAATATAAGCCAGGTGAGTCGACAAGCCCTGGAGGGATTTTCTTACTGCATACTCCTCATATTGGAATTTATGAAAAACCAAAAACACAGTCATCACCATGTAATTGATGGTGATGAATCTCGAAAAGAGGCTCCGGCTTCTTTTTATCTATTTTTTCAAAACGTATATTTAGGCAGATGGAGATGCAATTTAAATATTATAATTCACTTGGGCTGTCGTTCAGCAAAACCTATGTAAAGGTGGAGTTATTCAAATGCCTCCAATCAGTTTGCTGATTAAACCTGCTTCAAGCAATTGTAATCTATGGTGTAAATACTGTTTTTACCATTCTATAGCTAAGAGTAGGCAGATCGATTCTTATGGCACGATGGACATTAAAACATTGGAAGCCCTTGTAAGAAAAGCACTGGCTTATACCGATTATACATGTACTTTTGTGTTTCAGGGTGGGGAACCTACACTCATAGGTCTCGGTTTTTTCCAAAAACTGATTGCGTTTGAAGAGAAATATAATATTAAAAAAGTAAAAATAAACCATGCAATTCAGACTAATGGTATGATTATCGATAATGAATGGGCAAAATTCTTTGCCGAGAATAAATTTTTAGTAGGGCTTTCGCTTGATGGACCGAAGGATATTCATGATTCTTACAGAGTAAGACCAGACGGGAAAGGTTCCTTTTTGCGTATTATGGAAACAGTAAACTATTTTAATGAATATAACGTTGAATACAACATTCTTTCTGTAGTAACTGCTCAAGTAGCGAGACATATTAATAGAATCTACAACTTTTATAAAAAGCATGATTTCAGGCATTTACAGTTTATACCATGCCTTGATCCGCTTAGTGAACAACCGGGAGGATATGAATACTCGTTAACTCCTGAAAGGTATGCTTATTTTCTAAAAACATTGTTTGATCGATGGTATTTTGATGTAGTCAAAGGGAATTTGATAAACATTAGATATTTCGATAATCTTGTCGGAATAGCGATGGGGTTTAAGCCCGAAGCATGTGGAATGTCAGGCGTCTGCTCCTGCCAGTTTGTTGTCGAAGCAAATGGGGGAGTTTATCCATGTGACTTCTATGTTATTGATCAATGGTATCTTGGTAATTTGAGGTGTTCTTCCTTTGAAAAGATAAGAAATTCAAAGGTAACCAAGACATTCATAGAAGGATCAAAGTATATAGACCCTAAATGTAAGGAATGTAAATGGTTTATCCTATGCCGGGGAGGCTGCAGAAGGGACAGGGAACCGTTTGAGCAAAATAAACCATTATTGAATCATTATTGCCTGACTTACATGGAATTCTTTGAGTATGCGGGTGATAGAATATTTGAACTGGCAAGAGCGTTTTCGCAGCGACGATAAATTATTGATCTACACCGCCGCAAGCCGCAGTTAATTTCTGATACCATTTATAATAATATTACTTTAGGAAATAAACAGGAGATTACTTCTGTTTTAAAGAATGTTTGTTTTGATTCCGATCTGAAACGGTTTCAATTTTGAGGTAAAATAACCGGTACTGGTTCACCTGCCTCTTTCATGCGCCGCTTTAATATTTGCTTCAAGTTTTCTCTGACATTTTTATATTTTGCATCTGTAACAAGGTTATTTTTCTCAAAGGGGTCATTTTCCAGATCGTAGAGACAGTCTTCAACATATGTGTCACTCCATGAATCATTCCATCCATCCTTATCCAATGCTCTGACAGAGTACTTCCATTTTTTGGTCCTTACAGCTCTTCCAACTTGGCTTTCACTTATCTGCAGAAAGACCTCCTGAGGCCAATTCTGAACATCGCTTTTAAGCAGTTCCTGAAGTGGCCTTCCTTTCATCTGAGCCGGTTTTTCTATTCCGGCGCAGGCAAGTAGTGTGGGAGGAATATCAATAAGGCTTACAAGTTCATTAATAACCCTACCGCCCTCAAAACCGGGCCCCCACGCAATCATAGGGATTCTTATACATCCGTCGTGGCATGAACGCTTGTATTCATTGTTTCTTGTTTTAAAGTGTGAACCATGGTCGCTTGTATATATTACGACCGTATTATCATCTATTTCCTGGTCTTTTAAAGCATTCATTAGCTTCCTTACATTATAGTCGAGGCTGTGGCAGCATCCCAAATAATCTGGGTAGTTCTCTCTCCAATCACCTGCCGTTCCTTTAAGGTCTCCAGGTTCTTCATAATCCTTAAACTTTTCCTTTGAGCCCTCCGGCCCCTCATACCTGTTCCTGTCGTTCTGATGATGGGGCTCTATATGCGATAGGAATATAAAAAACGGTTTTTTATTGTTGCGGTTTTTTATAAAATCAACGGCAAAATCGGTTATACAGTCCGGCCTGTAGCCTTTAAAATCAACTCTCTTCATATTTTCATCATATACATATCCATTATAGCCATGAGATGTAAATTCCAGAACATCAGCAGTTCTGTAGTAACCGTCATATCCCCCCCTTCGCTCAGGAGGAATGGGTTTTGTCTTGTAGTCCATCTCTTCTCCCGTAGATGCAAGATGCCACTTTCCCATATAGGCAACTTCATACCCGGCCTCCTTATAATAATGGGCCAAGGTTTTTTCGTTTAATGGCAGGGCAATATCATTTCTGTAACATCCTATTTCGGTAGCATACTTTCCTGTCTGTATACATGCCCTTGCCGGCCCGCACACAGGCTGACATGTGAAAGCGTTCTCAAAACGTATACCATTTTTTGCAAGCCTGTCCAGATTAGGAGTTACGTTAAGCTTCTGGCCGTAACAGCCTACAGTATCCCATCTTTGTTGATCTGAAAAGAAAAATATCACATTTGGTTTTTGCGGCATATTATCTATCCCTTTCTTAATGCGCAGTAATATAAGAAACGTCTCTAGGGTTTAGTATATAATTACCCTATTTATTATTTAAAGTAATAATTTCACTACTACTGAATCATATAACAACTTATTCTTTGACCGCTCCCATCACCAGCCCGGAGATCATATGTTTCTGGAGGAAAATGAATACCAATAAAATAGGAAGCGACGCCACAACTGAAGCCGCCATCACTTTCGCCCAGTCGTAATTGTATTCCCCCAAATACGCCAAGGCAATTCCCGGGGCCAGGGTCCTTAGTTCCATCTTACTGACCAGGGTCAGCCCCCATAAGAAGTCATCCCAAGAAATTAGAAAGGCATAGATGCTAATGGCTAAGATCCCCGGTTTAACTAATGGCAAAATGATCTGAAACAAGGTTTGAATACGACCGCACCCATCGATAGATGCCGCTTCTTCCAGGGACCTAGGAATGGTGTCAAAAAAACCTTTTAATACCCATATACTTAACGGTAAAGCATTAGTGGCGCAAGCTAAAATCAAAGCCGTATAAGTATTTAACAGATGTAGTTTATGGTAAAGGGCGTAGAGGGCAATCATTAACGCCACCGCAGGAAACATCTGTGTTGACAGGAAAACAAGTTGTAGGAAAGAACTACCCCGAAATTTAAATCTGGAAAAGGAATAACTAGCAAGGGCTGCAAGTATCATAGAGAGAAAGGTCGTCCCAAAGGCTACAATTCCGGTGTTTTTATAAAAAACCAAAAATTTATGATCGGATAGAATAGTGGTAAAGTTCTCCAAGGTCAGTTTGAACGGATTCCATTCTGGTGGCATTTTCAACAAGAGAGCGTTTGGTTTGAGCGCCGTTAGAATCATCCAATAGATCGGGGCTAAAAATAGAACTAGGAGGATAAGCAAGAGAATATTCAGTAACAAATGGGATCGGTCTTTCATCAATCTCACCTCGTATTTTAATCCTGGAAAGCTTCTTTTTTGCTTAAGATCCGGTTATAGGTCACGGTAAAGACCACTAAAAATACCAACCATAACACCCCGACGGCCGCCCCTTTGCCTAAATTGAATTGCATAAAAGCAGCTTCATAGGTGTAAATCGCTAAGGTGGTGGTGGCTCGTACCGGTCCTCCTCCGGTCATCACGAAAAACAGGGCGAACATTTGAAAGTTAGTGATGATTGAGCTTAAGATCACCGTTTTTAAAACCCCCATAATACACGGTATGGTTACGTTAAAAAACCTTTGGCTGGAAGAAGCGCCATCAATTACTGCCGCTTCTTCGAGATCACGGGGGACTGTTTGTAAAGCCGCCAGAATCATAACCATCATTAAAGGGGTTTGTTTCCAAACGGAGGCTACTATGACCGCGGGCATAGCCGTATTAAGCTCTCCAAGCCAGTTAACATGACGGCTGATCAGATCGCAGGTCTGTAAAAGATAATTAAAAATTCCATATTGAGGCTGATAAATCCAAAGCCAAACTACTGCCGCTACTAATGTCGGAAAAGTCCAAGGCAGAAAGAAGAGACCTCGCAGAAAATTCCGGGATTTTATTTCCCGGTTTAACAGTAACGCGATCGTAAAACCAATTACCAGATTTAGGGATACGGTAACCACCACATAATAGAAGGTCCGCAGAAAGGCAAATAACAACTCCGGATCGGTAAATAACAATTGGTAATTGGCAAAGTTGTTCCATTTAATTTGGTTCATATTTAATAGACTATAGTTATGGAAACTCATCCTTATTACTTCCAGCAGTGGGAGGACGATGGTCAGGCACAGCATTAACGCCGCCGGTAAAATTAGACCGATGGCAAAAAGCTTATCATAGAAGAGTTTTCCAAAGAAATATTTATTACTATTTAGATCAAATTTGATTACCAGTTTGCTCTTCATGGTTGACACCCTCTTAAACCGTTTTGTTAGTATCAAGCTGGTGATTGATGCTATCACCAGCTTGATAGACCAGTTAGTCGATCATTCCTGATAAAGTGCTTTGATTTTTGCCTCAGTCTCGGCTAGGACTTTACCGACATCCTCTTTCCCCACCGTAACTCTTTCCAAGGCTTTGGTCATTTCCAACATGGCATTGTCAAACATTGGATTTGTTGCGGGGAGTGGGCGTGCCGTCTCGGATTGCTTGTTGAAAACTTTCATATAATCGTCTTCGTTCATCTCCGGTAAGGCAGCGATTGACTTCCGGGCTGATAATACGGCTTGGTCTTGATGATACATCACCATTGCCTTTTTACTAAGTAAAAATTCAACAAGCGCGGCTGCTTCCTTTTGATGCTTGGAAGATTGGGTAATCGCTAATTCATGCTCGGTAAAAACGGTCTCGCTCGCGCCGGTTTTACCGATCGGAACGATAGTTACTCCCATAATCTGATCAAAGTCCGTACCTTTACCGCTAATTGTACGAAAGGCGCCACGACCCATATCACCATCAAAGACCATTCCTACCTGACCACCGGCAAACAGACCCCGAACATCCTTTTGTTCAATTCCGGCTGGAGCGATACCTTGATCAATCATTAATTTGATAAAGGTAAAAGCTTCTTTAGTTCCGGAATTATTCAAAGCTACTTTTCCTTTTTTATCAAGGAAATAACCGCCATAGGAGTAGATAATCCCATTAAAGACAGTGCCGGCATGGGCGACTTTGGCGGAAGCAATTGCTAAGCCATAAATCTTGTTTCCCCCGCGATCTTTACCCAAAGCAGCAATTTTTTTAGCATAATCAATCATTTGCTCCCAGGTTGCTGGAGGTTTTTCCGGATCTAAACCGGCTTGTTTAAAAAGTTCTTTATTATAAAACAAGGCGATGGGGTGAGGAGCCCAGGAGATGGCCTTCACTTCCCCGTTAAAGGTTGTTCCTTGCAGATTGTTAGGGAAAATATCGGCAATGGTAGTACTGGAAAGCAGGCCTTTAAGAGGGGCCAGAGCTTTGGCGCCGTTAAAAGCCACCATCATCTGGGAGTTTCCCATAATAACATCAGGAGCATCTCCCGAGCTATTCATAATCAGTACTTGGTCCTTATACTGATTAAAGGGGATACCAACGGTTTCAACTTTGATTTTAGGGTTTTGTTTTTCAAATTCGGCGATCATTTGTTTGAAGATATTTTGGGTGGCCGCTTCCATCTCCAACCAGTTGGACATTCGTATGCTGACTGGACCGGACGCATAACTGATGTTAAATAAACCAATACCCAGGGAGAAAACCAGGACTAAGAGTAAAACCTTTTTCATCTTATTTCCTCCTTCTAAAAGATATTTTAAAGCTTAATTATCATTATATTTCAATTGCATTAAAAAAAAAATAACCCGATCTTTAGATTGGGTCTTATTTTTTTGTTTTATCTGATTTTGTTACGATATTCTAACGGAGTCAAACCGACCAATTCTTTGAACAATCGGGAAAAATGTTTGGGACTGTAATAACCCACCCTCCGGCAAAGATCATAGATCTTTAAGTTGTAATCATGAAGCAATTCCTTGGCTTTCTCGATTCTAATCCTAGTGACAAAATCAATAAAATTCTCGCCGGTTTCTTTCTTAAACAAAACACTAAAATAACTGCTATTCATATGAATATGATCAGCTACGATCTCTAAACTAAGATCACCTGCGTAGTTGGCGAAGATAAATTCTTTGGCCAACTCCACCACTTTCCGCTCCCCGTTAGTCTGAAGATTACTTATTTCCCGACTCAGATGAGTGAGATAAAACTTTACCATTGCTTTTAAATCATGTAAAGTATCAGAGCTAGATAGTTCCTTGCCCATTATCTCCATATCCAGGCGAATCTGATAACCGTTGCGTTTTAGGTTCCAAGTCAGATATTCAATCAGGCTTTTTGCGAATTTGTAAATATCTTCTGGCATGAACTCTTTATTCTCCAAATCTTCCCAGAGCGCGCCTCCTGCTGCCAATACTGAAGCCTCGTCCCGGGAGATTAGTTGCACCACGATTTTATCGAGTAACGGCTTTCTATTCTCCAACAGTAATTGATAATCAATTCTGGGATACTGCTTGGTATCGGAGAAAGTATAGATTTGCCCTTTACCACGATAAAAACTCACTTTTAAGGCCTGACGCGCTTCAATAAACGATTGGCGGATCGCCAGCACCGAGGAGGCAACATTCCCTAGTCCAACTGTGAGTATGGAACCCGTCTCTCGGCCTGTGATGATCAAATCATTTAGTGTTAAAACAAGTTCTTTTACTATAGGCTCCGGAGGTTGCCTAAAAAAGATAAACCCTGTTAATAACGGAGCAAACCCGAAAAAGAATTCTACTTGAAAGTTTAGCCTTAAGCTAGTGCATAAATCGTTAAATTCCTTTTGTAAGGGAACGGTTCGGATTCTAGGCTTCTTCTCTAGAAAAGGCAACCGTTCAACTCTGATGATAAAAGAGAGGCAGGTTGAAGAAAGATCGGTCGCAATCTTTAATGCTGCTAATTTTTTCTCGATTTTTTCGGGCGAAAGTTGAGAACCAGTTATTAATTCTTTAAATAAATTTTGCTTCATTTCACTCAAGTCGGCAGTTAACTCCCGGAGACGTTCCTTTTCTTGCCGGGCCGCCCTTTCATCGTCAAGTTCCAATTCGGCCTTCAGCAGCAGCTCCGTTAGTTCGGTCCGGTTGATTGGTTTTTTAAAATAATCAATCGCCCCACATTTTAAGGCATGCCTGGTATACTCAAAATCAGTATAGCCACTTAACACGATAAATTTAATCCCCGGATGTGATGCTTGAATGCGGTCAATCATCTCCAAACCATTCATTCCGGGCATTTTCACATCAATGATCATTAGCTCCGGGTTAACCGCCTCTGCTAACTCAATTCCTTCCGTTCCATTACTCGCTTCGCCGGCCACCACAAAACTAGAGCCGCTTAATTCCACTAAGCGGGTTAGACCCTTCCGGACCATCTCTTCATCGTCAACCACTACTAATTTATAGATCGCTACCTCTCCTTTGCTCGTGAATAATAGCGGGAATAACCATCATAACCTCGGTTCCTTCCTTGAAACGGCTTTTAATCTGTAAGCCGTAGCCGGAGCCGAAATATAATTTAATCCGTTCGTTAATATTCAAAAGCCCAATGCCACCGTTTTTAGCCGAAGCCTCTTCTTGCGCTAAGGATTTGGTGATATCCTCCAATCGTTCCGGAGTTATCCCCAAACCGTTATCGGCGATTATGATGATCAGAGTTTCGCCTTCTTTTCTGATGTGGATGGTGATGCTTCCAAGTCCTTGTTTTTCCGTAAACCCGTGTACAATTGCATTTTCCACCAACGGTTGTAAAGTCAGCTTGATGATTTGATACTGTTCTATGTCTGGTTCCAGCTCATAACTAACTGTAAAACGATCATGATAACGGATTCGCTGGATCTTAAGAAAAGCGGAGACATGCCTTAACTCCTCGGCAATGGAAACCACCTTTTCCCGATTATCAATGTTAAATCTTAACATCTCACCAAAAGCGCTTAAGACGTCGGAAATCTCAAAATTTCCTTTGAGGACCGCCATCATATTGATGGTTTCTAAGGTGTTATACATAAAATGTGGATTGATCTGGCTTTGAAGAGCTCGTAATTCGACTTCTTTCTTTTTTAGCCTGACTTCATACACTTCATTAATTAGTTGCCGGATGTTATAGAGCATCTTATTAAAACTCCGTCCCAATTGCCCGATTTCCGAGTCATTCTCGATCTCCACCATCACATCCAAGTCGCCGTTTTCAACGTAACCGATGGTTTCCTTGAGTTTATGTAAAGGTTGGCTAATACTTAAAGAAATCCAAATCGAGGCCAAAGTAATTAACACAAGGCAGGAGAGCATAATTAAGATAGTAAAATTTCTGACCTGCGACACTTTTTCCATCAACACGGCAAAGGGAGAAATAAAAACAACTTTCCAACCGGTGCGCACAGACTGGTTGGTAATAATTAAGTTTTTCGTTTTTAGCTTATTAATTAAAAAATCTCCATTAACCGCCATGGAGAGAATGCCATCCGAATCATAGATTACCCGATTACAATTGTCTAAAATCAAAAGCCTTCCATTAACGCGGGAGATCCCGGCCCCGACAATTTCGTCAAGAGCGCCGCTTCTGACGTCAACCAGGATAAATCCGAGGTATTGACTGTTGTAGATATTATATAGGGGTCGGACGTAAGAGAAATTCCAATTTCCAAGTAAGTTCTCATATTTTGTTTCGAGGTGGGGAGGAATCAGCAAGGTTTTTTTTCTGAAAATAGTTTGGTACCAAGATTCACCGGTAAAAGAATAGTTTTTGGCCATAGTTCCCGCGCTATTTTCAAAAAACAAGTCGCCGTTCCTGGAGTAAAGGTAGGTACCGTCAATCATCGGGTCGATAAGATTAATACCCAGCAAAAAATTATTAACTTTGTCGCGATTATCTAATTGTTGGGGGAAGGGTAACCGAGCATTTGATTCTAAAATTTTCAGTAAGTCAGCGTTTAAGGTAGTATAGGTTAGCCTCTCCAATTTGTCAATATAAGCGTCGATGTCTTTATTAATTTGGGCGGCGAGGAGAGAAGCATAATCATGGACTTGATTGGTGATCGTATTAGTCGACTTAATATAGGAAACAATGCCAATGATCATCATCGGAATAATGGTCATCGATAAATAGGTAAGCAGCAGTTTGTGCCTGAGATTCAAGTTGTTAAAAAATATTTGCACCGGAAAAAGAATTGGTCCTAAGGCTTTACGACCAATTCTTTTATTGGAATTTGCGTTACCGGGGATGATCTTGTTCATTCTTGGCATCTTTATACTGTGGCGCTAACCTTATTGATCAAACAAGCGCTTGCTCCTGATAAATTTAAAAAGCAAAAGGGGTTTTTATAACAATTACTTAAATTCATATTAATTAATTATTATCATAAACTAACTTTTTTCACTTGTCAACTTAATCGGGCGCCTTGAGGGCAAAACTTTGAGCATTGTTGAAATATCAAATTACTAAAAAACTCAAAGGAAAAATAAAAGAAGAAGCGAATTCTTAGTTACTGATAAATCAGATTAACAGGCACTAGTGTCTTCCTGATTATGGGGGCCATCGTGAAGGACTTAACCAGTATTGACGTATGAGACAGCGCCCGTCCTGGACGTTGGGCACACAGAAGTATAGGAATAAATATATAAGGTTTGCTTTTAGGAGGTGCGATCATGCCGGAACAAATTTGGGTGGTCGGCGGCGGGCTGGCTGGGACGGAAGCAGCATGGCAGATTGCTAATTCCGGGCGCCGGGTTGTTCTTTATGAAATGAGACCGGTTAGGAATACCCCTGCCCATACCAGCGACTTATTGGCGGAGTTAGTCTGTAGTAATTCTTTGAAAGCTAATTATCTGGAGAATGCGTCCGGACTTCTTAAAGAAGAAATGCGGAGATTAGACTCCTTAATTATTAAGGTGGCAGATGAGACAAGGGTCCCGGCAGGAGGGGCCCTTGCTGTTGATCGGGGAGAGTTTGCTCGGCGGATTACTGCCCTAATTAATAATCACTCTCAGATTCAAGTAGTGCGGGAAGAAGTTACTTCGATTCCTTTGGGACAACCGGCGATTATTGCTAGCGGTCCTCTTACTTCTGCGGCCCTTTCCGAGTGGCTAAAACAACTTTTTGGCGAAGAGTATTTTTATTTTTATGATGCAGTGGCTCCGATCGTCACCGGCGAATCTTTGGACTATTCTAAGGTGTTTTTGGCTTCCCGCTATGGAAAGGGGGAAGCCGAATATCTTAATTGTCCATTAAATGAAATGAAATACCATGAGTTTTGGGAGAATCTAGTATCTGCAGAGACTCATCAATCGCATGTGGGAGAAGTAGAACAACACTTTTTTGAGGGTTGTATGCCAATTGAGGTTTTAGCCCGTAGGGGTAAAGATACTTTGAGATATGGACCATTGAAACCCGTTGGCTTACTTGATCCCATCACTGGAAAGCGTCCCTATGCTGTCATCCAATTACGTGCGGAAAACAAAGAGAAAACCCTTTATAATCTGGTTGGTTTTCAAACGAATCTGCGTTGGGGTGAACAGGCTCGAGTTTTTCGGCAGCTCCCTGGTCTGGAGGCTGCTGAGTTTGTCAGATATGGTGTGATGCATAGAAATACCTTTATTAATACTCCGCAATTACTTTTGCCTTCGCTCCAATGGAAAGGAGCAGAAAACCTGTTTTTTGCCGGACAATTGATTGGGGTTGAAGGTTATGTGGAATCTGCGGCTGCCGGACTCGTGGCCGGAAAAAATATTGTCAGGTGGAAGGAAGGGAAAAGACCTCTGATTTTCCCAGAAGAAACTGCGATTGGCGCTCTTTTATCCCATATAATTTCCGCAGAAATTCGACAATTTCAGCCAATGAATATTAATTTTGGTTTATTTCCCCCTTTAAAACGGCGAAATACAAGTAAATTCGAAAGGAATAGGGAAATATCCGCGAGAGCGCTGGCTATTATGGCGGATTTCCTCTCAAATGAAAGAAATTAATTAAATTATGGGTAGAAACTTTTACAAAATTACTGAAATTATTGTTTGTCAAAAACCGTTTATTATGTTATTATTATTGTTAATAAGATAAGGGAGGCGATATTTTCTGTCTCTCGAGAATTATCTGAATAATTACCTTTCATATATAAAAATAAAGAATTACTCAGAACACACTATAGTGAATTATGCCATTGATCTTGCTCAGTTTGTCGAATTTATGCACAAGAAGGAAATCTACCAATGGGGAGAAATTAGCGTCTCAGAGGTCCGAGAATATCTTTTTGATCTTAATGAGAAAGGGTTACAACGAGCGACTATTGCCCGGAAGCTAGCTTCCTTAAGGTCGTTTTATAAATATCTAAATAGACAAGAAGTAGTAAAAACTAATCCTTTTCTAAATTTACGAACCCCAAAACGGCCAAAGAAACTACCTCAGTTTATGTATCCCCGGGAGATTGAAAAATTACTTAATATCAATGACTCTTCCCCGCGGGGATTAAGGGATCGAGCGATTTTAGAAGTTCTTTACGGGGCGGGGGTGCGAGTTAGTGAACTCACGGGGTTGAATCTGGAAGATCTGGATCTGGAACGCGGATATATTAGAGTATATGGGAAAGGATCAAAGGAAAGGATTTCCTTTTTAGGGGAAAAAGGCTGCCGGGTTTTAGCTAATTATCTTCAGCATGGTCGTTCCCGATTTTTATCTCAGACCAAGGCAGTTCAAGCGCCTACTACCAGAGCGGTTTTTCTAAATAAAAATGGCACTCGTCTTTCCGATCGAAGTATCCGCCGGATTCTCAATTTTTATGTGGAACAAGCGGCGCTTGAGAAAAAAGTTAGTCCGCATACTTTAAGACATTCTTTTGCTACTCATCTGTTAGAAGGGGGAGCAGATCTTCGAGCGGTTCAGGAACTACTTGGGCATGTTAGTATCTCTACAACCCAAATTTATACCCATTTGGATCGCGAAAAAATTAAAAAAACCTACGATCAGGCTCATCCTCGAGCTTAGCGAAAGGTAAATTTAATTTGAATAAATTTTCTTTTTTTATGTATGCTTTTTTACTTTAAATGTCAGACTATTAAGGGAATGGAGACTCTTATATAATAATTCTGCGTTTTGAGCATAAAATGGAACAAGGAGGTTGTAAGATGTTTAATGCCACTACTGTCTTAGCTGTTCATTCGGGTAATGGAGTGGCAATGGCAGGTGATGGTCAAGTTACTCTCGGACAGACTGTAGTAAAACATGGGGCGAAAAAAATTCGCCGTTTATATAATAATCGGGTGCTAGCCGGGTTTGCTGGGGCAGTAGCAGATGCTTTTACTTTATTTTCTCTTTTTGAAGCAAAACTTGAAGAATATGATGGTCAATTGGTTAGAGCTGCGGTGGAACTTGCGAAAGAATGGAGAACCGATCGCCGTCTCCGTCAACTGGAAGCCTTGTTGTTGGTGGCGGATAAAAATCATTTATTGATGGTTAGCGGCTCTGGAGAGGTGATTGAACCTGATGATGGGATTGCGGCCATTGGCTCAGGTGGTTCGTATGCCTTAGCAGCCGCTAGAGCTTTAAAAACCCATTCTTCTTTATCAGTGGGGGACATAGCTAGGGAAGCCTTGAAAATTGCGGCCCAAATTTGCATTTATACCAATGAACAAATTTGTCTTGAGGAATTGGAGGGATAGCGCCGATGTCTGATCTTACACCTCAACAGATAGTTGCGGAGCTGGACCGCTACATTATTGGTCAGCATAGAGCTAAAAAGGCGGTGGCGGTAGCCCTTCGTAACCGGCAAAGACGGAGAAGTCTCTCTCCTGAACTGCGAGAAGAGATTAGACCCAAAAACATTCTGATGATTGGTCCCACTGGAGTTGGAAAGACAGAGATTGCTAGGAGACTTGCTCGTTTAGTTAACGCGCCCTTTATCAAAGTGGAAGCCACCAAATTTACGGAGGTTGGGTATATCGGACGCGATGTCGAAGCGATTATTAAAGATCTGGTGGAAATTGCCGTTCGGATGGTAAGGGAAGAAAAGACCGCTATCGTTAGGAAAAAAGCGCGGGAAAAAGCTGAACAAAGATTAGTTCGAATCCTTACTGGAGAGGAAAAACCAAAAAAAACAGCAGGACCGCTTGAACTTTTTGGAGTTTTTACCGGTGAAAAACCTAATATTAATTATGAGGATCAAGATCAGGAGCAAAATCAGGAGGTGAAGAAGGAAGAAATTAAGGAGAGATATCTCCGTGGAGAATTAGAAAATGAGATGGTTCAGGTGGAAGTTACCGAATCAGCGCCTGTAGTTCCTGGGATTTTAGGACAAAGTGGTCTAGATGAGCTGGGTCAGGGGCTCCAGGAGTTTTTTAGTATGATGATGCCTAAAAAGGTTAGTCTTCGTCGTCTGGCGGTTAGTGAAGCTCGTGAACTCCTAACCCAACAGGAAATTGAGAGGCTTTTGGATTGGGAAGAAGTTCAGAGGGAAGCCGTCTTAAAAGTGGAAGAAGCAGGGATTGTCTTTATTGATGAGATCGATAAGATTGTAGGATCAAAAGGAGAGAATAATCTGGATGTTTCTCGCGAAGGAGTACAAAGGGATATTCTCCCAATTGTTGAAGGAACGACCGTCTGGACAAAATACGGACCGATTAAGACTGATTTTATTCTCTTTATTGCGGCAGGGGCTTTTCATGTCAGTAAACCATCCGAACTTATTCCCGAATTTCAAGGTCGGTTTCCGATTAGGGTGGAACTTCAATCTCTATCGATTGATGATTTTGAGCGAATACTGGTTGAACCGGAAAGTGCTCTTCTCAGGCAGGAAAAAGCCTTATTAGAAAGTGAAGGATTATCACTGAACTTTACTTCGGAAGCGATCAGAACAATGGCCGAAATGGCCTATCAATTAAATAAGGACCATGAAAATATTGGAGCTCGGCGTTTATATACTATTTTAGAGCAGGTATTAGAGGATATATCTTTCCGAGCGAATGAACATAAAGGGAAAACGATCATTGTTGACCAAGATTTTGTGAAGCAAAGATTGGAGCCAATCTTAAAAACTACTGATTTAAGTCGCTATATTTTATAAAAGAAAAATAAGGAGAGTTTTGAAATGAGTAAATTAGAACAAGTTCGTCAGCTGAGAGCGCTAGTAGAGAAAAAGGGAGCTACTGAGGATTTAGAGACAGCAGCTAGTAGTATAGGTGAGATTCTGCGCAGCAATATCTATATTGTTGAGAATAACGGCGAAATAGTTGCCTCCTATTGTGGGGAAGGGGAAGATTGTACCAAGCAAAAAGAACCGCTAAAGTTAAACCCTCAATTTCAGCAAAGATTAGCTTTTATCTTTCAACCGGCTATGGATCTACCTTTAGAAGCTTGTTTGTTCAATGAGGGAAACTGTTATACCAAAAATGTACTGATGACGATCTATCCCTTACAGATGAATGGTCAAAGGTTAGGAAATCTTTTATTGACCAAGAGAGAAAAGTCATTTACTGAAGATGAACTCTACTTAGTAGAGACAGCGGCGATTGTGGTTGGGGTGTTATTAAATGGTATTAACTTCGGTAAGCAAGATGCTGATTTGCAGTTAAAGACTAATGTTAAAGTTGCTCTTGATTCACTCTCTTACTCTGAGTTAGAAGCGATTACCAATGTCTTTCATGAGTTGGGCGGAGATGAAGGTTTCTTGGTTGCTAGTAGGGTTGCCGATCGAATCGGAATTACGAGGTCGGTGATTGTTAATGCCATGAGAAAACTGGAGAGCGCGGGGGTTGTCGAGTCACGTTCTTTGGGGATGAAAGGAACCTATATGAAGGTTAATAACCCCTATTTTCTTGAGGAATTGGGGAAGCGTAGCAAGATATAAATTGTTTTTGCAAAATATAAATAATAAACTGTTGACTTTCTCAACAGTTTTTTTTATCTTAATAGATAAGTCTACAAATGGTAGACAATTGATAGAAATTGCACCTAAATTAGAAATAACACTAAACTTTATTCAAAAAGTACCGATATTTTTGTATAAGGCTATTTATTCCACTTCTATTTATCAGAAAAAAATAGCCTTCAAACCGCTTAAGATAAGACAATAAGAGAAGGTTTTGAAAGAAGGGGCGATCTTTCTTGGTAACAAATAAAACCATTAGTAAGATGATTAAGGCTATGGATTGGGCAGCCGAGCGACATAAAATTTTAACACATAATATTGCTAATGCCGATACACCAGGTTATAAAAGAAGGGATTTAGATTTTTCTGGTGAATTAAGGAAAAGTACAGATCGCTTGGAATTGACCATGACCCATCCACGCCATCAGCAAAAAAAGTTAAGTCAAGACGGTTTGTCCCGAGAGGATTGGGGCGCCGTTAGAATCGATCAGAACAATGTCGATCTTGAGGTGGAAGAGATTAGATCAGCGGAAAATGCCTTATATTTCCAAGGGTTAACCCAAGAATTAAATAATCAATTTCGCCGGCTAAGAATGGCGATCGGAGGGAGGTCTTAAGCATGAGGTTTTTTCGAGCAATGGATGTTAATGGTTCTGCTTTAGGAGCGCAGAGGTTACGGTTGGATCTCATCTCTTCGAACATTGCGAATGCCACTACCACTCGGACTCCTGAAGGTGGACCTTACCGGCGGAAGGTTCCGGTTTTTGCTGAAGATCTGAAGCAGACTTTAGGAGGTTCAACTCTTAATGGGGTAAGAGTGTTAGCTATTGTCGAAGACCAAACACCTTTGCGCCTTGTTTACGACCCCTCGCATCCCGATGCCAATGAAGAAGGATATGTATACTATCCCAATGTCAATATGGTTAATGAGATGGTTAATCTCATGGAAGCCGGTCGGGCTTATGAAGCTAATGTAACTGCCTTTAATACGGCAAAGGAAATGTTTAAAGCGGCTTTGAGCATTGGTAAAAGTTGATTAGAGCTAATAAATATTAATATGTATAATTTAGACCCACGGAGGGAACGACCAGGTGCATGCGAATACCAAAGGATTGGTGTTTTTCATGCCTGTTTCTTTGTTGCCGTGGGTATTTTACTTGTTTGAAGATCAGGGGGTGAGTGAGTTGAGGATCGATCAAACTGTTCCACTATTACTGAAAGCAAGCCAACCTGAACAGGGTAAGAAAAATGGTGCCAGCAAGTTTGAACAAGTTCTCCAGGGATACATGGAAGAAGTTAATAAACTGCAATTAAACACTGAACAACTGGATCGCCAACTAGCTACCGGTACTTTAGAAAACATTCATGAAGCTACAATTGCGGCGGAAAAGGCCGCTCTTGCTCTTGAACTTACGATCCAAATTAGAAATAAGGTTGTCGAGGCGTATCAAGAAATTATGCGGATGCCTATTTAATTTATTTATTAGGAGAATAGTGAGAAATAATGGGTGAGTTTATTCAACAAATACGCCATATATGGGAAGGAATGGATAACAAGAAGCGTATGCTTTTTGGAGGCGGAATGCTTTTATTGTTAGTCTTCTTTTTCGTTATTATTAGAGTGAGCCAGCCAAAGTATGAGTTACTATACGGAAATCTACAACAGAATGAGCAGGATGAGATTATAGGGAGACTGCGGGAGATGAATGTGCCGTATAGAAAAGATTACTCGGCGCTGTATGTTCCTAATGCATCTGAAGTAAGGGCTGAACTAATGAAAGCGGGAATACCAAAGGGCGGGATCATCGGCTGGGAACTTTTTGATCGTAGTACCTTGGGCGCAACTAATTTCCAGAATACAGTAAATTTCCAAAGAGCGTTGCAAGATGAGATCCGGCGAACTCTACGGCAGATTGAAGGGGTTATTGACGCCTCAGTGATTATCAATATGCCAGACCAGGAACCAGTTTTTGAGGATGAGAAAAAGAGTCCTACCGCTTCAATTACGCTTAACTTACGTAGCCCAAACAGCTTATCAAAAAGTCAAGTCATGGCGATTGTTAATTTCGTGGCAGGTAGTGTTATTGGGATGAACTCTGAAAATGTTACGATCATTGATAATCATGCCAATGATCTGACAGCTGCTTTGAGAAAAAGCGCGGCTTTGGATGGTTCCCTTCTTGAGCAACAGATGGCGGTAAAAAAGGATTTGGAACGGGAGTATAAAAAAAATATTGAAAATATGCTTGGTAGAGTTTATGGTCTTCAAAGGGTAGCTGCTACGGTTAATATTAATCTCAACTTTGATTATCAGGAGATCAGAAAAGAGACTTATGGTGACCGGGGAGTTCCTCGTAGCGAGCAAGAGATAACCGAATCATATAGCGGCGTCGGGTCTTATCCACCGTATGGCATCCCCGGTACTGATACTAATATAACCCAATATCGAATGGCGGCTCCTAACCAACAAAGCACATATGAGAAAAATGAACGGATCGTCAATGCTGAGATTAATAAGATCGAGGAACATCATTTGAAGCAGGGTCCGACGATTGACCGGATCTCTGTTAGTGTCGTAATTGGGCAAAAACTTTCTGCTGCTGAAATTGCTCAAATTGAAAATAGTGTAGCTGCTACTGTAGGGACGGTGCCGGAGAGAGGGGATCGCATCGCTGTTCTTAGCCGAGAATTCTTCATCGAAGAACCGGTTGACATTCCATCGGAGAAAGTCTCTTTCCCTTGGAAATGGGCGCTTTTGGTGGGAGTTATTTCTCTGTCTCTATTTGGAGGCCTTTATTACCTGGCAAGGCGAAGGAAACAGGAGAGAATTTCCAGTGTGGATCTGCTGGTGGGAGATACGATGGAGCAAACAGCGGCTGTTGAGGAGCTTAGCCCTGAAGAACAAAAACGCCGTGAACGCCAAGAATTTATTGAGCAACTGGCTAAGGAAAACCCAGGAAACGTTGTTGCTTTATTAAGAACCTGGATGGCAGAGGATTAGAATTAGGGGTGGAGATGTTGTTAAGTAAAGAATTAACAGGCAGACAAAAGTCTGCCGTTATCTTAATTTCTCTTGGCTCCGAGCTATCTTCCAAAATTCTTAAAAATTTTCGGGAAGATGAGATTGAAGATCTAACTTTAGAGATTGCTAACTTGCGACGTATTGATCCGGAGATTAAGGAAGAAGTAATGGATGAGTTTTATGAACTCTGTTTAGCCCAAAACTTTATCTCCGTAGGCGGCATTGATTATGCTAAAGAAATGTTGGAAAAAGCTTTAGGACCAACAAAAGCTCAGGATATTTTGAATAAGCTTACCACCTCCTTACAGGTGAGGCCGTTTGATTTTGCGCGCAAAACCGATCCGAGCCAGTTGGTTAATTTTATTCAGAATGAACATCCGCAAACTATTGCCTTGGTTTTATCCTATCTAAATCCGGAACAGGCGGGAATGATTTTATCGGCGCTTCCCCCTTTACATCAGGTGGAAGTAGCGAAAAGAATTGCGACGATGGATCGGGCCACGCCGGAAGTTTTAAGAGAAGTAGAGAATGTCTTAGAGAAAAGGTTGTCCTCTTTTGTGATGCAGGACTTTACAATGGCCGGAGGAATTGATGCCGCAGTCGCCATCCTTAATCGTGTTGACCGTGGTACTGAAAAAACAATTATAGAAGCTCTCGAGGAAGATAATCCAGAATTAGCGGAAGAGATTAAAAAACGGATGTTTGTCTTTGAAGATCTGGTAACCCTAGATGACCGTGCCATCCAAAGGGTATTAAAAGAAGTGGATATGCGGGAACTTGCTTTAGCTCTAAAAACTGCTAGTGAAGAGGTTACCAATCGGATCTTTAAAAATATTTCCAGTCGTGCCCGCGATATGATCAAAGAAGATATGAGTTTGATGGGACCGGTTCGTCTCCGCGATGTAGAGGAAGCCCAACAAAAGATTGTCAATTTCATCAGACAGCTGGATGAGAGTGGGGAGATTGTTATTGCCCGTGGTGGAGAGGATGAAATAATTGTCTAAATCGAAAATTATCAAATCCCCTTTAATCAAGGACGAGGTTTGTTTCTTGGATGCCCCTGAACTTGTGTTGGCTTGTGTTCAAGTTGCTGCCGGCGAAGAGGATGAAGCTGTTGATGGGCAATTAGTCCAAGAGCCTGTTGCTGAAGACTTAACTCAGGGAGAGGAGGAGACTCCTGTTGATTCTAAAGAAGAAGCTGAAAAGCTTCTTCGAAACGCTCGGGAAGAGGCAATGGAGATTGTAAAGGCTGCTCGTCAAGAAGCTGAATTTGCTCTTGCAGATACCGAGCAGGAGATCGAGAGGTTAAAAAAAGAAACCGAAGAACAGATTCAGGCGATGAAGGTCGAAGGATATGAAGCAGGTTACCAAGAAGGTTTAGAGACGGGAAGAAAAGAAGCAAAGGAAGAGTGGGAGGAAAAACTGGCAGCGGCAGAAACAACTCTGGCCAAGGCTGAAAACGAAAGTTTGGAAATGTTAAAAAGGGCGGAAGAAGAACGGGTGGAGAGAATCTTAAGTTCAGAGGAGGAAATACTTAAGTTAGCGTTTGATATTGCCGAAAAGATTATTAGTACAGAATTGAAGCATTCTCCCAAAAGTTGGCTGGGGATGGTCGGGGAGGCCGTTAAAAAAGTAGCTGGCGCCACTGAGCTTGTCATCCGAGTTTCTCAAGAAGATGAAGCTTTTCTGATTCAACACCTGAAAGAAATTCGAAGTCAGCTTACGGAGTCACCAACGATTAACCTGGTATCTGATTCCACTCTTAAACCCGGAGATTTGCTGATCCAGACTAATCTGGGGCAGGTTGACGCCAGGATTCGTCAACAAATTGAGACGACGTTTCGAACCTTGAAAGAAGAAGGTAGCTAAGGATGGGTGAATTACGAAAACAACAGATTCCATCCTTTAACGCTGACCGGTATCAGAAAATTCTGGAAAGAGTGGACCCGATCCGTCGTTTAGGTCAAGTGGATAAGGTGGTAGGGTTGACCATCGAAGCAGTAGGACCACCAACTTTTTTAGGAGAGGCTTGTATATTAAGAACCCTCTCTGGTGAGGAGGTATTAGGAGAGGTAGTTGGCTTCCGGGAGGGAAAAGTGCTGTTACTTCCTTTAGATGAGATGGAGGGGATTGGTCCCAGCTCTGAAGTGATTGCCCTCGGAAAAAAATTAGAGGTTCCAGTCGGGGATGGTTTACTGGGAAGAGTTCTTGATGGGTTAGGGAGACCAATTGATCATAAGGGAGCGGTAAAAAAAGAAAAATACTATCCACTGCTGGCCTCGCCTCCTAACCCGCTGACCCGTTCAAGAATTAAAACCCCCTTAGCTTTAGGGGTAAAAGCCATTGATGCTTTACTGACCTGTGGAAAAGGTCAGCGTCTGGGGATCTTTTCCGGGAGTGGGGTAGGAAAAAGTACTCTGTTAGGGATGATTGCTCGTCACTCTTCAGCGGATGTAAACGTAATTGGACTAATCGGAGAGCGGGGTCGGGAAGTAAAGGAGTTTATGGAGAAGGATCTGGGTCCGGAAGGTTTATCCCGGTCGGTGGTGGTGGTAGCTACTTCCGATCAGCCGGCTTTAGTGCGGATCAAAGGAGCCTATACGGCGACAGCAATTGCTGAGTATTTCCGCGATACGGGCGCTAACGTGATGTTAATGATGGATTCGATTACCAGGTTTGCCTTAGCCCAACGGGAGGTGGGGCTAGCTGTAGGAGAACCGCCAGCGACTAGAGGATATACCCCATCAGTCTTTGCGCTAATCCCGAAACTACTCGAAAGATCCGGTACCGCGAACAAGGGAAGCATTACTGCCTTATACACAGTGTTAGTCGAAGGGGATGATATGAACGAACCGGTGGCTGATACTGTCCGAGGCACTTTAGATGGGCATATAGTTCTCTCGCGGGCTTTAGCTCATGAGAATCATTATCCGGCCATTGATGTTTTGGCTAGTGTTAGTCGGTTGATGATTGATTTAGCTGCTTCTGAACATCTAGAGTCGGCAGCCGCGCTCCGAGAAATACTGGCCGTTTATAAGGCCAATGAGGATTTGATTAACATCGGGGCTTATGTGGCCGGAAGCAATCCGCGGGTGGATTTAGCGATTAAAATGTACCCTTTGATTATGAGGTTTTTACGACAGGATGTGCATGAAAGCATTTCTTTGGAGCAGACGGTCGCTGAACTTCTTAAATTAATGACGGAGGGATAAAAAGGTGCAATTTAAATTCCAACCGATCCTGAATTTAAAGAAACACCATGAAGATAAGTGTCGTACTCGTCTATCCGAGGAACAGACTAAACTATTGAGGATTAAACAGGAGCTGGCGACCTTGGCGAAAGCCAAGAAGAATCAGCAAAAAGAGGTTGAAACTTTGTTGGTAGGAAAGATTAAACCCGAATTATTGACCTCCGGTAGTAAATCTTTAGAGTATATCCATCAAAAACAGATAGAAACAAATACGCGGAAAAGTATCCAGGAAGAGCAGGTTAATCTAGCTAGAACGGTATTGATTGAGGCGAGAAAAGGAAGGAAAACCATGGAAAAACTGAAGGAAAATTATATGATTCGGGAACAGCAAAAAATAATGGTTACAGAGCAGAAAAGGCTTGATGAGGTAGCTAACAACCTGTTCTACCGTGAACAGAGGTGAAGCTGATGTTACGTTATATTGCGGGGATTTTAACAGCCCTCCTTTTTATCGGTTCGGTTTTCGGCCTTTTATATATCTTTGATCAGTATGATTATATTGATTTAAAACCTTCGGTGCTGATTTCGCTCTCAACGATCCCGGGTTGGGAAGAAGTGGCGGACGCTTATAAACTGGGTTTAGAAAACAAGAATTTTCTTGAAGAACGCCAACAGGAGTTAGCCGAAAGAGAAAAGGAAATGGAGGCCGAAAAACAAACCTTGGCTGAACTGGCTCTTGCCCTACAGGAAAAGGAAGATTATCTGGAAATTGAACGGAGGAAAACTTTAAATGAGCTTTCCAGAGTAGGAAATAATCAAGCGCCGGCTGTAAATGAGAGGGAAAAATATGCGACTGCCGCCCGACTTTTAGAGTCAATGAGTCCAACTGTCGCTGGGGAAAATTTATTAAAAATGCCTTTTGAAATGGGAGTTTCTGTTTTATCACTGCTGGATCCGAGAAAGGCGGGAAAGATTCTGGAAAGCATTCCTCCGGAGAAGAGTTCCCGCTATATGGAGAAGATGTCAGCCAGATAAGAGCTAGTGGCGCCATTAAGGCAATTTTATAAAATCAGAGCTGATGAAAGGAGGTGAAAATTTGCAAGTTGAGAACATTGTTTTAGGTTTTCAGGGAAAACCTGTTCACAAGAACCCATCGCCGGTAGCAGTACCGGGAGAAACAGCTGCCGATCGCGGAACACCCTCTGAAGATGGTTTTTCCAAGTTAATTCAGGAACTATTAGGGGAGAAGAATCAAAAGGAGAAGCGGTCAGCAGATCTCCCCGATAGCCTTATGCCGGGGTTAATGACGATCTTTTCTCAATTACCACCAGAAGTTGCTCTCCAAGAAAGTGAGGAAGAGGGCGCCACGGAGGTAATTTCCGCACTAAACCCGAACTCTGAATCCCCTGAGGTAGTAATAAGTATTCACTCAGGAGCAACTGATTCAGCAGAGCAGGTTTTTTCGGAAGAACTAATCACAGCGGCAGATCTGCCATTGATCGGCGAAGAAGAGGTTACTTCAGATTTTGTTAAGACAAACCCTCAAGAACCTTCAAAGGAAGAACCTGCAATCGCAATAGAAGGATCTGCAAGGGAAGGAACAAGCCCGCTCGCGCCGCTAGAAAGCGAAGAAAACCCGACGGTCAGTCTGCCGGAGGCAGACGCCATTCAAGCCTTAAACCAGGAATCTGCTCCGACCTTAAGTAACTTGGTTTCTGCGCCTAAAAAGGAAATTTGCATTGAGAACCAACCGGAAAAGGTTAGCGCTCCTGAGCCCGAACATCCAGGGGAGAAACCTGTCATTGAACCGCTGGTGACCGGGGAAGGAAGTCAAAACTCCGCTCAACCTGTGGAGCTCAGAACTAAGCTCAGCGCTCAGCAAGAGCCTTCCGGAGAAGCTGAGTATCAGGCGGAATCTAAAGTTTCTGAGGGCGAGCAAGTCCGTGGTGAAAAAATGCAGGCCTTGGATTTTCGTTCGGAAAAAGAGGCCGAGTTTCCTCCGGTAGTTAAGAGCGTAAAGGAGAAAAAAGTCGACCTCTTTAACCCGGTGGTCTCCCCAAACATAGAGCCAACCGAATCAGTGGAACGACTGAGCACTAAAGCAGAGATCCCTCTTCCCCTAAATGTTTCTCCGGAAGAAGTAACTACCCAGATTTTACAAGGGGCTAAAATGATGGTTAAAAATGGGGTGGCTAAGGTTCAACTACAATTAGAACCAGCTGAACTGGGGAAATTAGAACTTTCGCTCGTCATTGAAAGAGATCTGGTGGCTGCCAGGTTTGTGGCAGAAACGCCAGGAGTCCAGTCGCTGATTGAAGCAAATTTGCCGCAACTCCGCTCTTCTCTACAAGAAGCCGGACTAAGGGTTGATCTGCTTCAAGTTGGGGTCCAAACCAATTCGGATCAGCAAATGCAGTACCAGTCGTCGTCTTCGGGTTACCAGTCCGACAGGGGTTCTACCTTTACCGGTAGACCGGCGGAAATGGTGGTCATGGAGGAGAAGATCTTGGGTGATGAGGCCTGGCATGGGCTGGTAAATATGAGGGTCTAAAGGAGGTGAAAAAATGATTAATGCGGTTGGTGGGGGAAGCGCTTCAATTCCGGGAAAGACTTCATCGCAATTTTTGGGAAAGGATGCTTTTCTCCAACTCTTGGTCACGGAATTGAGGTATCAAGATCCCCTTGATCCGCTTAAGGATCGAGATTTTATTGCGCAGATGGCTCAGTTCTCCACTCTGGAACAGATCCAAAATCTTAATCGAGTAGGCGAACTGCAACAGGCCACTTCGATGATTGGCCGACCGATAATTGCCGAGCAATATACCGACGGTGGTTTCCCGGAAATGATTTATGGTCGGGTCACCGGTGTCAGATCATTTGAAGGTCAAACCTATTTACTGCTGGATAGCGGAAGAGAGATCCAATCCGCTCAGGTGTTGTCGGTAATGGATGACAAGGGTATTGAACAATATCTAAAGGCAGTGGTAGGTCATAAGGCTTTTGTCCGGGTCTACAACGAAATCGGCGAAGTGGTGGATTTTAAAGCAATCTTAGTCACTGATTATGTGATTAAGGATGGTCAACCTTATGTGGTATACATGAACGGAGCAGAAAAAGAAGAGATACCCCTTACTGATATCTGGGGTTTTGCTTAGGGGGTGAAGCATCATGACTGATCGGATCTATCCACCAATTTCACCGGTAACTCAAAGACCGCGAGTTGCTCCCCCGGTTCAAAAACAGAATCAGAAGATTGAGCCAAAAGCCAATTTCCAAGAGGTTCTTGCGGGAAAGATTGCTTCGGAGATAAAAGTTTCCGCTCACGCGCAAAAAAGAATGGCGGAACGAGGTATTAATTTATCTCCCCGTGAATTGGATGGAATTCGGGAAGCGGTAACCAAGGCGCAGACCAAAGGATGCAGGGATTCATTGGTGGTTTTAGAGCGAGTGGCTTTAGTGGTGAGTGTCGAAAACCAGACGGTGATTACCGCGGTGGATGCGCAAAGTTTAAAAGAGAATGTCTTTACCAATATTGATAGCGCGGTTTTTGTCCAGAACACTTAGGCCGGACCTCCTAGAGGAAGCCAATGGTCCTCCAATTGACGGCGGAGGACCGGACAAAACCGACTGGAAGAAGAGGAGGTTGTTAACAAATGATGCGTTCCATGTTTGCCGGAGTCTCCGGACTCCGCAACCATCAGATCCGGATGGATGTGATCGGTAATAACATTGCCAATGTGAATACGGTCGGTTACAAGACGAGTAGAGTGACTTTTCAGGATGCCCTCTCCCAAACGTTGAAAGGGGCGACTGCCCCGCAAAACAATCGGGGTGGGATTAACCCCCAACAGGTCGGTTTAGGTGTGATGCTCTCCAGCATTGACGTCCTCCATACCGCCGGCAACTTACAGACGACCGGGGTTAATACCGATCTCGCTTTACAGGGCAATGGATTTTTCATCGTCGGCGATGGGTCACAGAACTATTACACCCGGGCCGGAAACTTTAGTATGGATACCTCCGGGCGCTTAGCCTATAGCAATGGTCTGCAGTTGCAGGGCTGGGGGGTAAGAAGTGACGGTTCTTTAGATACTACTCTGAAAGGAATCACTCTCCCGATTAATAGCACGATCGCGCCGCGAGCGACCACTGAACTTAACTATAATGTCATTTTTGACGCCAGTTTGAATGGGACTTTGTCCTATGCGCCGATGACTGTTGGCACGGCTCCGAATACAGCAGAAATGACCATCAAACTGACGCCAACCGGAGTTACTAATCAGTGGGGCTATGAAGTCATAACTGACGGTACCATTATTGGTAATGGTACAGGTACTATTACTTTGAACTCTGACGGAACAGTAAATACTATTACGGGCGGGGGTAATTTTCAAATAACACCACCAAGTGGTGGCCCGAATATAAACATAACTGTTCCTTTATCTGGAGGACCTAATACATTTTCGGATGGAACTGTTTCTATCACTGGTGATTTTAACGCTCCTTCATTTATGTCTAATGTTGAAGTTTTTGATTCTTTGGGTACTTCGCATAAATTAACAACTACCTTTACTAAGGTTGATAATACGACTTGGACCTGGGTTACGACCGAGGATGGCGTGTCGCCTGTCGGAACTGGCACTTTGGTCTTTGATACCCAAGGTAACTTGACCAGCTCGACGGGGGGACCGATTACTTTTACTCCCCCTGGCGCCGAACAAGTTCAGATTACCCCCAATTTTTTGGAGTCAAAACAGTATGATGGGGAGTCATCGGTAGCTTGGTCACAAAATGGATATAAGATGGGATATCTGGATAGCTTTAAAATTGATAGCGCTGGGAAGATTATCGGCGTTTTTACTAATGGGCTAACAAAAGATATCGCTCAGGTAGCGGTAGCTACTTTTGCCAACCCCGGCGGACTGGAGAAAATGGGTGAGACCATGTTTCAGGTCTCAAGCAACTCTGGAGAAGCCCAGATCAACCCTTCGGGAGTAGGCGGTAGCGGTAAGATTACCCCGGGAACTTTGGAGATGTCGAATGTTGATCTTTCGCAAGAATTTACCGATATGATCGTTACCCAACGTGGGTTCCAGGCTAACTCCAGGATTATCACTACTTCCGATGAGATGCTGCAAGAGTTGGTGAACCTCAAGCGATAAATGAGAGGTGAGGTGTGAAGGAGGGTTGAGCCTTTCTTCACACCTTGATCCTTCCTGTTGAAGGGTGGAAGATAAATGATTAAAGTTACCAGGCTAAATGGGGAGGATTTTTGGCTTAACCCCCATTTGATTGAGTTTATGGAGGATACCCCGGATACAGTAGTTTCCCTTATTAGCGGGAAAAAGGTTGTGGTTAGAGAGGAAACGGAAGAGGTTCTAAAAAAGATTATTGAATATCGCCGGAGTCTGGGGGAAGGCGGTTCTGAAATTGCCCCAATAAGGATCCGAGGTGAACAATGATGGATATAGCAACAATCATAGGTCTGGTGGCCGGATGTTTATTATTACTGATTGGGAGCGCTGATGGTAACTTTTCCAATTTAGCAGGTTTTTTCAATGTCAGTTCTATTTTTATTACTGTTGGTGGTTCGTTTGCCGCGATGATGGTAAATTTCCCCTTGGCGCAGTTTTCCAAAGCTTTAAAAAGTATACATTGGGCGTTTTTTACTAAGGATTATTCCCAGCAGCAGATCATCAATACGCTGGTCGGCTACGCAGAAAAGGCTCGACGTGAAGGTCTGCTGGCCTTGGAAGATGAAGCCGCCTCCTCATCGGACGAATTTCTAAAAAAGGGGATTCAGTTAGTGGTGGACGGGACTGATCCGGAACTGGTTAAAAGCATTTTGGAGATTGAGATTGGCTTTCTGGAACACCGGCATCGGGAAAACCGGTCCTTCTTTGAAGCATGGGGAGCGCTTTCTCCCTCTTTTGGATTAATTGGGACGGTTATTGGCTTAATTCAGATGTTACGCAATTTGGATGATCCATCTTCGATTGGTCCGGCGATGGCGGTTGCTCTCTTAACTACCTTATATGGGGCGGTCATGGCTTATTTAGTCTTTAATCCAATTGCTGCGAAGTTAGGGATTAGAAGTGAAGAGGAGATTTTGATCCGACAGGTGATGGTCGAAGGAATCCTCTCGGTTCAAGCCGGGGAGAACCCGCGGATTGTCGAAGAAAAACTAAAATCTTTCCTTCCTCCTTCTGAACGTGCCGGGGTGAAACGGGAAAGGTATAGGGAAGAGGGAGTGGGCGTTAATGTATAGGAAAAAGCAGAAGGAACAGCCCCCCGGGTCGCCTGCTTGGATGACGACTTATTCGGATCTTGTTACTCAATTACTAGCCTTTTTTGTCCTGCTTTTCGCCTATTCTAGTATTAATGAGACGAAGTATCAGGAGATCGTCTATTCTCTAAGGACTGCTTTTACCGGATCGGCGGGAGTGCTTAACATGGGACCACAACCCTTGGAGGGTATTCCGAATTTTTCTGAGTATTCTCTCGAGGTTGAGGAGGAGTTTGCGGAGGTTTATGAAGAAATTTTAGAAATGTTAGAAGCAGAGGGAGTAGGAACCTCTGTGGAGATTTACTCTGAAGAAAGAGGAATGATCATTAGTTTCAAAGAAAAGATCTTCTTTCATATTGGCTCAGCAGATCTGCTTCCAGAGGCGCGTAATTTATTGTTAAAAGTAGGGAAGATTCTTGCTTCTGATTATCATCACATTAGGGTGGAAGGGCATACCTGCGATTTGCCAATCCGGACTACTTTCTTCCCTACTAATTGGGAACTTTCTACCACGAGGGCTACGAATGTTACCCGTTTTCTTATTGATGAAGTCGGGATGACTCCTGGGCGGTTGGGGGCGACTGGTTATGCGGAATTTCGACCAATTACTCCTAATACTTCGGAAGAAAACCGAATGCGCAATCGGAGAGTTGATATTCTATTGCTCTCCAGCAATACATTTTAGGTGGGATAAGAGATGCCAGAAAAACCCGGAAAGATTAATCAAATTATTATCACCGTAACGGTTTGTCTTTTAATATTTTTTGCTGCAGTTTTTGGCGCAACTTTGTTTTTCATCTATAAAATCATGCCGGTGAAAGAACAGTATACAAAAGTGACGGCTGGCACAGAGGTTAAATATTTAATGCCGATCGGTGAAGAAGTGCTGCTCAACCTGGCTGATCCTGGTTTAAAACAGAGGTTTTTAAAACTCAATTTTACTTTAGTGTTGGACTCGGAAACCACACAAGCAGAGTTAATAAAGAGAAAAGCTCAGGTTCGAGATATTGTGATCCGCATTTGTCGAGTTAAAACTTCGGAAGAATTAAGGGAAAAAGAAGGAAATGATATCCTTCGTAACGAAATAATTACTGCTATAAACGAAATATTACCGACGGGCAAAGTAATAGATCTTTTCTTTACTGAATTTATTGTAACGTAACGGGGGTGGCAGATTGGCCGAAATTTTAACACAAAATGAAATTGATTCTCTTTTACAGGCGCTTTCCACCGGGGCCATTGATGCCGAATCTGTAAAGACTGAAGAGAAAACAAGGAGGGTTCGCCCTTACGATTTTCGTCGACCGAGCAAATTTGCCAAAGAACAGATCCGTACTTTAGTGATGATTCATGAAAATTTTTCACGATTATTAACTTCATCACTATCCGCGTATTTGCGCACCATGGTCCAGTCCGAGGTGGCGTCCGTAGATCAGCTAACTTATGAAGAGTTCACCAAGTCCTTACAAAATCCGACAGTGATTAATATTATGGGTTTAAAGCCACTGGATGGTAGTATAGTGTTAGAGTTTGCTCCCAATTTAGCTTTTGCCTTTATTGATCGGCTATTAGGAGGTCAAGGAGCTTATGATGGTTTAATACGGGAGCTTACTGAGATCGAACAGATGGTTACTAAACGGGTAGTGATGAGGATCGCCAATAGTGTTAAGGAAGCTTGGAACAATGTAATGAGTATTGACCCTGAATATCAGGGGATGGAGACTAACCCTTTATTTACCCAGGTAATTCCGCCTACAGAAATGGTAATTCTGGTAACGCTTGACTTAAAGGTGGCGGAGATTAGTGGTCTGATGAACTTATGTTACCCTTATATTTTACTGGAACCAGTATTAAATAGATTGAGTTCTCAATTTTGGTTCGCTAGTTCAAAGAAGAATTTTTCACCTGAAGATATTAATACCTTAACCACCCGGTTAAAAGAGGCAACAATCCCGATTGATGTTGAGTTGGGGAAAACCATTATTTCAGTTCGGGATATGTTAAATTTAACGGTTGGTGATGTGATCAAAGTGGAACAATCAGTTAAAAATCCTTTAGTGGTTAAAGTTGGGAAAGAGGAAAAATACTATGGTTTTCCGGGATTATCAAATAATAAACTTGCGATTCAACTTTATGGGACCAAGATAAAAGGTGGTGAGAAAGATGTCAAATGAAATGCTGTCACAAGAAGAAATTAACGCTTTATTAAATGAAGATGTTGTTGAATTAACTCCAGTGGAAAAAGACGCGCTGGGTGAAATTGGCAATATCGCCTTTGGTTCTGGATCAACTGCTCTCTCCCTTCTTTTAAACCGTAGAGTAGAACTGAATACTCCCACCGTCGCGCTTTCCGAGATGAAAAAATTAATTCGAGAACATCCCACTCCTTGTGTGGCTGCGGAGGTAGATTATCTTAAGGGTTTAAAGGGCACTAATCTCTTAATGATTAAAATGCACGATGCCGCTGTGATTGCCGATCTAATGTTAGGCGGCGATGGGATCCATCCCAAAGTTGAGTTGGAAGAGATGGAGCTCAGCGCGATTGGTGAAGCCATGAATCAGATGATTGGTAAAGCTTCTACTTCGATGTCTTCCCTTTTTGACCTTAGGATTGAGATCGCGCCTCCGCGGACGAGTATCTTAGCGATGACTGATGCGGAAGAGATTAGTAAACATTTTACAGAGAATAATCTAGTGATCGTTATTTATTTCCGCTTAGTAATCCAGGACCTGGTTGACAGTAAATTGATGTTAATCATCCCTTATGATTTTGGGCGGGAAATGGCCAAAACCTTGATTAGAAAGAATTCGCCCTTAAATAATGATGATGTAGTTCAGGAAATACCGCCAGCTGTGGGTGGAAAATCTAGCGGAGGGGAGAATATGGAAGTTTCAAAAACCACTGTACGACCGATTCAGTTTGGGGTCTTAAACTCTTCTCCAACCCATCAAGACACTGGTAACCTTAATTTATTACTGGATGTTCCTTTGGAAATCAGTGTGGAATTGGGTAGCACGAAGATGAGGATTAAAGAGATTTTAGATCTGGGAATTGGCTCTGTCATTGAACTGGATCGGCTTGCTGGGGAATTGGTGGATATTCTTGTTAACGGGAAGTTAATTGCTAAAGGTGAAGTGGTGGTTATTGACGAAAACTTTGGGGTGAAAATAACAGATATTGTTAGCCCGTTTGAAAGAGTAAACAATTTACAATAGGGGGGGGAAGTTTTGTGAAAAACCGTGTTTTAGTAGTGGACGATGCAGCATTTATGAGAATGATGATTAAAGATATCTTAAAAAAGGGTGGCTATGAAGTTGTCGGTGAAGCAGAGGATGGAGTTAAGTCGATTGAAAAATTTAAAGAATTAAAACCGGATTTAGTCACCATGGATATCACGATGCCAGAGATGGATGGGATAACTGCTGTTAGGGAGATTAGGAAGATTGATGCCAACGCCTTAATTATAATGTGTAGCGCCATGGGGCAACAGGCGATGGTTATTGATGCGATCCAGGCTGGAGCAAAAGATTTTGTCGTCAAGCCTTTTCAACCGGATCGAGTCTTGGAGGCAGTAAGAAAAGTATTACAATGATAACCTATCTTTTATTAGGCATGTCTGGGCTATTAATTGCGTTACCTGACGCGGGTGTTGTGGAAAAAACCGATCCAGTAATTGCGACAGCGGGGAATACTTTCGCCTTTTTACAGATCATCTTTTATCTTATCTGTTTAGTTGCGGTTCTCTTCTTGGCCTCGAGAGCTACCCGTTGGCTTGGAGGTAAGGTTGGGGGAGTTCGTGGTCGCTATATGAGAGTAATCGAGACTCTTTACTTAGGACCAAATCGATCTTTGTATTTAATTACGGTTTGTAACCGTTTATTGCTAATAAGTACAGCTGAGCGAAATATAAATCTAGTGATGGAAATAAATGACCCGGCTGTGCTAAGTAAGATTATGGAAGAAAATACTCTTTCTGCGGATAGTAATGGAAAGGGTCAAACACCCAAAAGTTTCTCTGATTACATGAAAAAATTACTGGACGCCTCAAAAGCCGACGGCACAACTGGTATTGATAGAGCAGGGGCTGATTCTTCATCACATAGAATCGAGGAGAGACTAATGAAGTTTAGAACCCATCGAGGGCAGAATGGGCATGAATAAAAAGCATCTTACTTATGCTGTGCTCTTAGGAATGTTGCTAACGCTTCTCTGCTGTCAAGCCAGTCTGGGACAACCGGTTCTTCCTAGGATTGAGATTGGCTGGAATAATACGGATAGTCCGGAACAGGTTGCTGCCAGTCTCCGGATTTTAGCGTTAATTACCATTCTTTCCTTAGCTCCCGCTATCTTAATAATGACTACGGCTTTTACTAGAATAATTGTGGTTCTCTCTTTTACGCGGAGCGCGATCGGTCTTCAGCAATCGCCACCAAATCAAGTAATAATTGGGTTAGCTCTTTTTCTTACTTTTTACATAATGGCGCCTACTTGGAGCGAGGTTCAGCAGAAAGCCTTAACCCCTTTTTTTGAGGGGACGATCTCGATCGAACAAGCCTTGGAGGAGACTGAGGGGCCGGTTAAAAATTTTATGGGGAAACATACCAGGAACGAAGATTTAAGATTGTTTATGAAAATAGGGGAGATTACGACCAGACCGGGTAATTTTAAGGATATACCTTTTCACGTTCTGACCCCGGCCTTTATCATCAGCGAATTAAAAACTGCCTTTATGATGGGTTTTATCCTGTATATTCCTTTTTTGGTTGTGGATATGATTGTGGCCAGCACTTTGATGTCAATGGGAATGTTAATGCTTCCGCCGGTGATGATTTCTATGCCTTTTAAAATTTTACTCTTTGTCTTGGTTGATGGCTGGAATCTTGTGGTTAAAAGTATTTTAACCGGCTTTTAAAGTAAGACGGTGGTGATTACTAATGAATGATGTGATGGTGGTTTCGATCATACGACAGGGATTAACCACTGTTCTAAAGGTAGCCGGCCCGATGTTGGGGGTAGGAATGATTATTGGTTTATTAGTTAGTGTTTTTCAAGCTACGACCCAAATTCAAGAGCAGACATTATCCTTCATTCCTAAAATCTTGGCGATCTTTTTTACGCTGATTCTCTGCGGCCCCTGGATGTTAAGAGTATTAGTGGATTTTACCACTGAACTCTTCTCTTATCTGATTCAAGTTAGTAGATGGTGAGGGTTATAATTGGATCTTTCCGCTTGGACTGAGATGAAGTTCACCCTTTTTTTACTGATCTTCTTACGAAATACGGGGCTAATGATCGCAGCGCCTTTTTTCCAAAGCCGGAATATTCCAAATGTTCTCCGTATATGCCTGGCTTTATTTCTATCTTTTGTGTTTGTGCCTGTGCTTAAATTGCCTAGCGCCCTGCCCCAAAACTTTTGGCAGATAGCATTATTAATGATTCAAGAATTGATCCTTGGGCTGATTATGGGTTATATTTTATACTTGACTTTTGCCGGATTGCAATTAGCGGGTCAACTGATTGATGTGCCGATGGGTTTTGGGATGGTTAATGTTTTAGATCCTCAGACCGGTGGTCAAATGCCAATTATTGGTCAACTTTATTCTTTAATAGCAGTGTGGCTCTTTTTACTGGTTAAGGGAGATCATACTTTGATTAATATTTTAGCGCAAAGTTTTAAACTTCTTCCTATCGGAGAACCGTTACTTTTAACCAGGGGACTTTTGCTAGTAATTAAAGCGTTTTCCGGCCTGTTTTGGTTAGCGATCCAAGTAGCAATCCCCATCATAGGGGTACTTTTCCTTACTGATATTGGTTTAGGGGTGCTGGCGAAACTAATACCACAGATTAATGTCTTTTTTCTTGGTTTTCCGATTAAGGTTTTTTTAGGAATAACAATTCTAATCTTATCATTGCCTGTCCTTGTTCGCTGGTTAGCAGTGAATTATTCGAATAATGGGAGTGTGTGGACTGAATTACTACGCTTTCTTAAAGCGATTGGGTAAGGAGAGGAAGAGGAAAATAGTATCTGATTGGAACTGGGATCTTCAGTTTTTTGCCGATGAAGAGAAAACTGAAGAGGCAACCCCTAGAAAACTTCAGGAAGCCAGGAAAAAGGGGCAAATACCCCGCAGTTCCGAACTTAGCGCAGTGGTAACCTTATTGGCTGGGTTTACCGCGTTAAATGCTTTTAGTCAAATTATACTTAATAGATTATACGGCTATTTCCAGTTTAGCTTCTCTAGTGAGATGTTGAATACTAATTTAGATGAAATCGCGCTGGCTAATATAATGAATGGAACGATCTTGACTGTGATCGGGGTTTTTTTACCGACGGGCTTAACAATTTTAGCGGCTGGTATTATTATTAATTACTTACAAAGTGGGGGAATCTTTACTTTAGAACCACTTAAAATGAAACTGGATCGGATCAATCCTCTTCAAGGGTTTAAAAGAATGTTCTCTCCTAAAAAGTTGGTTGATCTGTTTAAAGCTCTTTTTAAACTAGGTGGAGTTATTATTATTATTTGGTCTTCTTTTAAAGGTCCCGTCTTTTCACTAGCGGAAACCTATTTACTGAACCCGACTTTTCAAGTGGCGGCTACAATTTGGCGGTTAATGTATAAAATAGTTTTACGTGTTTCTCTTCTGCTGATGGTATTAGCGGTTTTTGATTATTTCTATCAACGTTATGAGTATCGTAAAAACCTAAGAATGACTAAAAAAGAAGTGCAAGATGAGTTCAAGCAGACTGAAGGAGACCCCAAGATTAAAAGTAGAATTAGACAGAAACAACGGCAAATTGCCATGCGTCGTATGATGCAGGAGATCCCAAAAGCTGATGTGGTTATTACGAACCCTACTCATTTAGCAGTGGCTTTAAAGTATGAGGCCGCCAAGATGGAAGCGCCCCAGGTGCTTGCCAAAGGAGAAGGATATATTGCCGCGAAAATTAAAGAGCTGGCCGCGGCGCATAATGTTCCCATGGTTGAAAACAAACCCTTAGCGAGGACCATCTACCAAACAGTGGAAATCGGAGGGTTCGTCCCGCCCCACCTCTATCAAGCAGTGGCGGAAGTTTTAGCTTTTGTTTACAAATTACGGCAAAAGTAAGGGCTTTTTGCGTTGTCTTTCGTTTTAATTATCCCGATACAATATATTGATAGCCTAATACCAGTCAAACACTATATTTTAAAAAGGATACAACACAATAAGCTTAAGTGAGAGAAAACATTGAAAGAAAGGTATTTATGCATGTATAATGTAAATGGTGAGTAAAATGCCGGATCAAGACGGAAAAACAAATTATTTATCGCGGATTGCTTCTAGTGGTGAAATTGTTGTTGTGATTCTGATTGTTCTTATTTTAACGATGTTTTTTATTCCTTTGCCCTCTTTTTTCCTTGATCTTTTTTTCACCTTGAATATCTCATTATCTTTTTTGATTTTGCTACTGACGATGAATGTCCGAAAAACGTTGGAGTTTTCTGTGTTTCCTTCTCTATTGTTGGTGACAACGCTTTTTCGGTTAGCTTTGAATGTTTCCTCTACCCGTTTGATCTTGTTAGATGGTTTTGCCGGACTGGTAATCAAAGCATTTGGGAGCTTTGTGGCAGGAAACAATCCGATCGTTGGTTTTGTTATCTTTATTATCTTAACTTTAATAAATTTCCTGGTGATCACAAAAGGCGCGGAACGTGTCGCGGAGGTGGCTGCTAGATTTACTCTTGATGCCATGCCCGGCAAGCAGATGAGTATTGATGCAGATCTAAATGCCGGCTTAATTAATGAGGAAGAAGCCAGGGCTAGAAGAAGAGAGATTGAAAGAGAAGCGGATTTTTATGGGTCGATGGATGGCGCCAGTAAATTTGTCAAAGGGGATGCGATCGCTGGGATCCTGATTACCATTATCAACCTCTTGGGTGGCGGGGTGATTGGTATGTTACAAAAGGGTCTGGATTTTATGAGCGCTATTCAGCTTTATGCCCTGCTGACGATTGGTGATGGTTTGGTTTCGCAAGTGCCTGCTCTTCTGATCTCAACTGCTACCGGTATTTTAGTAACCAGGTCCGCCTCTGAGGATAATTTAGGGTCAGATTTAACTAAACAATTATTGAGGTATCCGCAAATTCTCAGGATGACAGCTGCCGTGATTGCTCTTTTTGGTATTGTTCCGGGGATGCCCACGGTCCCATTTATTTTTATTGCTTTGCTGCTGTGGGGATTAACAGCTATTTTACGTCGAGAGGAAAAATTAAAGGTCGAAAGCAGTCTGGAGCAGACCGCCACTCAGGAACTGGAAGGTTATAAACCTGAGCATGTTCTTTCTTTATTGGCTGTTGATCCGATGGAGGTCGAGATCGGTTATAGTTTAATACCGCTGGTTGATAAAGCCCAAGGCGGAGACCTTTTTGAAAGAGTTAGTTTAATTCGGCGGCAGGTCGCCTTAGAACTAGGCATCATTCTACCCGCCATCCGGATTCGTGATAATATGCAACTGGCGCCGAATCAATATGTAATCAAAATTAAAGGAGTGGAAGTCGCGGGAGGAGAATTAATGACTCATTCTTTCCTAGCCATGGATGCGGGCACTGTTACCGAAAAGGTTACTGGGATCCCGACGAAGGAACCGGCTTTTGGTCTTCCTGCTCTTTGGATCTCGGAAGAACAACGAGAGAAAGCAGAACTGTCTGGTTATACAGTTGTTGATTCACCGTCTGTCTTGGCTACCCATTTGACGGAGATTATTCGTAATTACGCTCATGAATTATTAGGCAGGCAGGAAGTTCAGGCCATGTTGGATTATATCAAGGTCGATTATCCTGTCGTCTTCGAAGAATTAATCCCTAACTTAATGACGGTTGGCGAAATTCAAAAGATTCTTTCACAACTTTTAAAAGAAGGAATTCCAATTCGTAATTTCGTGACGATCCTGGAGACGCTTGCTGATTATGCTCCGCTGACCAAAGATCTAAATTTATTAACCGATTATGTGCGAGCTTCATTAGCCAGACAGATTTCGAAGATCTTAAGCGGTGAAGATGGTGTGATCCGAGTATTAACGATTTCTCCTAAAGCCGAGGAAAAAATTCTTCAAGCGCAAGAAAGTGAGGGGGAACCTTTGGCTCCATCTTGGTTAAATAAGTTTTATGAGTCTTTAAACCAGCAGATTCGTCCGGTTATTCAGGAAGGACGCAACCCCGTATTATTAGTTTCCCCTCCAATACGTCGTTATGTCAGGAGTATTACAGAGAGAGTTTCTTCTAAAATCATGGTCGTTTCTTATCAAGAAATTACGCCGGAAATTGAAGTTCACTCCTTAGGAATGGTAGGTGCTGGTGAATGAGGGTTAAAAGGTTTGTGGCCGATACAGCCCAACAGGCAATTATCCGAGTCAAACAAGAGCTGGGAAAAGATGCTTTAATTCTGCACTCCCGTCCCTTTAAAGAAGGCGGGTTTATGGGCTTGTTTTCCAAGAAAAGGTATGAAGTTCTAGCTGCAGTAGATAATTCAGAAACGATGAGAATGCTATCTATTTCTAAGGAGCGATCAGAGAACACTACTGATAAGAAACAGCCATTATTTAAGTCGGAGCAAGACTTGATCCTTCCTGAACTAGAAAAAGTTAAACAAGAATTAAATGAGATTAAGCAGGCTATTGAGGGTGTCTCTGAGCAGGTGCGGTTTAAGGCTAAAGAACTTTCGGCGCCACTGTCATCGGCAGTTGAGAAAGAGATTCGCGATACGATGATTCGAACTTATCCGATTAAATTAAGCAATCACCCAACAGTGGTGGCCTTAGTCGGCCCAACCGGGGTTGGTAAAACTACTACGATTGCTAAACTAGCAGCTAATTTTGCCCTCTTTGAGGGAAAATCGGTGGGACTGATTACGATTGATACTTATCGGATTGCGGCAGTGGAACAATTAAAAACCTATTCAGAAATTATTAATCTGCCGATTGAAGTGGTATATACCGCGGCTGAATTCAAGAAAGCCCTAAATAATTTAGAAGAAAAAGAACTTATTCTGGTTGATACTGCCGGCCGCAGCCAAAAGAATAAGCAGCAAATCAGAGAGTTAAAACATTTTTTTAATGGCCGACGCTTAGACGAAACTCACCTGGTATTAAGCGCTAACACTAAACTTGAGGATCTGCTGGAAACGGCAGACTCTTTTCAGGAGATCGATTTTAACAGGCTAATCTTTACAAAACTTGATGAGACAAATAGTCTCAGTAATGTATTTGAGGTGGCAGAAAGACTCAACATCCCTATGTCTTACGTGACAACTGGGCAGAGTGTTCCTGAAGATATAGAGGTTGCTACATTTGAAGCCCTAAAAAGGTTTGCTGGTAAGGAGTGCATCAATGCGTGATCAAGCTGAGAGGTTGAGGGAATTAGTAAGTAGCCAAAACCATAAGGTTAATCTGCCAAAAGCCAGAATCATTGCGGTAACCAGTGGAAAAGGGGGAGTGGGCAAGACCAATTTATCGGTAAACCTCTCTATTTACCTTTCAAAACTGGGCCAAAAAGTGACCTTAATCGATACCGATTTAGGTTTAGCTAATATTGACTTAATCTTAGGTATTACCCCTAAGTATCATTTGGGCCACTTTTTCGCGGGAGAACGGGATTTGTCCGACGTTGTGCTCGAAGGACCGGCAGGAATCAAGGTAATTGCAGGAGGTTCTGGTTTTCAAGAGCTGGCTGACCTAAGTTCCTGGCAAATGAATAATTGTATTAGCAATTTTTCTGCTTTAGAAGAGGATAACGATTTTATTATTTTCGATACCGGCGCTGGGATCTCAAGTAAAGTTATTAAGTTTTTAATGGCGGCCGAGGAGATTATAGTGGTTACAATTCCTGAACCAACATCCATCGCTGATGCTTATGGAGTAATTAAAGTGATCTCTAAGGAGAATCCTACAGCTAAAGTCTATGTCGCGGTTAATATGGTAAAAAGTAAAGAAGAAGGTGAGCAGGTATTTGAACGCTTAATGATGGTAGCAGAAAAGTTCTTGCAATTTCCTTTAGAACCGTTGGGGATGATTTTTTACGACCAGAACGTTCCTAAGGCAGTAAAACAACAACAGCCTTTTTCCTTAACTCATCCCGAATCTAAGGCTTCATTGAGTGTCTTACGGATTGCTCAGAGGATGCTCTCTTTACCTGAACAATCATCCGGAGGATTATCTTTGTTCTTAAAGAGATTATTTTCAAAAATAAATTAGGAGAAAAAGTACTATCCAGGAGGTGAAAGGGGATGGAAGTTTCTCAGTACCTTAATGTTTTCATGGACGAATGTTATGAACATTTACAATCTCTAAATCAATCATTGCTAGTTTTGGAGAAAGAGCCGGATAATATTGAGGTTCTAAATTCGATCTTTCGGGCCGCCCATACTTTAAAGGGCGCCTCGGCAACAATGGGATTCAATAAAATGTCAAGTGTAACTCATGCCATGGAAGATGTCTTAAGTTTACTCCGCCAAAACGAATTAAAGGTTTCCCCGGAGATCATTAACATTTTATTTGATGCTCTGGATTTACTTGAAGTATTAGCAAAGGGAATTGCCGAAGGTCAGGAAGAAGATGTGGAAGTGGCTGGGGTTTTACAGGGTTTGAAAAAGTACTCAGCTAAAGAGGTTAAAAGAGAGCCGACAGTTAAAGATGAAAGAAGAAAGACTTTACAATTACGGTATTCACCTGAGGAAAAAGAGCAGATTAATAAAGCGCTGGCTGAGGGCTTTACCTTATACCATTTACATTTGTTTTTAGAGGAAGAATGTTTGCTCAAAGGCGCTCGCTCCTTTATGGTTCTTCGGGAGTTAGAATCGCAAGGTGAGATTGTAAGAACGATCCCAACGGCCAAGGAACTAGAAGATGAGAAGTTCGATTCGGATTTTATTATTGGCCTCCTTAGTAAAAAACCTCTGGAGATCTTAACTCGTTATCTAGAAAAAATGCTTGATGTGAAAGAGGTTAAGGGAGAAGTTCATGATTCTAACGATCTTTTAATTGAACGACGGGGCGGCGAGCTCAGTTCGACTCCGGTCGTTTCTGAACCACAGAAGGCTAATACCGCTAAAGTTCATTCTAATGTTTCCCCCACAGTGCGAGTGGATATTCGGAAACTGGATGATTTGATGAATCTAGTAGGTGAACTGGTGATTACCAGATCACGTTTAGAGCAATTAAGCTCAGAAAAGGAAGATCAATCTTTACAAGAAGCAGTAGAGCAGCTCTCTCACTTAACATTAGATCTAAGGGATCAGGTTTTAAAAACGAGGATGGTCCCAGTAGAACAAATATTTTCTCGTTTTCCCCGTTTAGTTCGGGATTTATCTAAGGAAACAGGGAAAGAGGTAGAGTTGCAAATTAGCGGCGCCGATACAGAATTGGACCGGACAGTGATTGACGAGATTGTAGATCCTTTAGTGCATATTATTAGGAATAGCGTTGATCATGGCATTGAGGAACCACAAGTACGAGAGGCTAGCGGTAAAGCCACTCAAGGCGTTATTGCGCTAAATGCTTACCAAACTGGGAATAATGTGGTAATTAGTGTTTCTGACGATGGACAGGGAATTGATCCGGAGAAAGTCAAAGCTCGAGCGCTAGCTAAAGAGTTTATTACTCCCGAACTACTGGAGAACATGGAAGAGGAAGAGATTATAAACCTGATTTTTCTTCCTGGGTTTTCTACTTCTGAGCAAGTAACAGATGTATCAGGTCGTGGAGTCGGCATGGATATTGTTAAAACAAAGATTACCGATCTTGGTGGAATGCTACAAGTCTCCAGCGTCAAGGGGAAAGGGACGACCATGACGATCCGTTTACCCCTAACTCTGGCCATTATTCAAACGCTTATTATTCATTTAGGAGCTGATGTTTTCGCTATTCCTACCAGTTTGATCGAACAAACGATTAGTGTGGCGAGGAAAGATATTAAATGGCTACGTAATCAGGAAGTTACTTTTCTCCGGGGTGAAGTTGTTCCTTTAGTCCGTCTTCAAGATTATCTAGGAGTTTCAGAAGCTAAAAACCCGAATCTAGATGAGCTTGACGTGGTTGTGATTAGAAATGGGGATCGAAGATTGGGCTGTGTGGTGGACACGCTTGTGCGACAACAGGATGTAGTGATTAAATCTTTAGGCGCTTATCTTGGCAATATTCCTGGAATTGCGGGCGCCACTATTTTGGGTAATGGTAAAATTGCGCTTATTTTGGACCTGCGTTCTGTCGCCTAGTCCCAATATTTTAATTTAAAGGGGGGATTACAATGAAAGAAAAGCGAAAGATACAAGAGGAAACTACCCAATTAGTCATTTTTAAACTTGGCGAGGAAGAATTCGGGGTGAATATTCTCCAAGTGCGGGAGATTGAAAAATTGGATCAAGGAATTACCAGGGTACCCAGGGCTCCCCATTTTGTGGAAGGGATTATCAACTTGCGGGGAGATATTATACCAATCGTTGATCTACGGAAAAGGTTTGGTCTAACCCTTCCTCCAGTAGGTTATAATTCTCGTGTGATCATTGTTGAGGTGGGAGAAGCGCTGGTAGGAATGCTGGTGGACGCCGTAGTGGAGGTTTTGCGCATACCCGTATCAGCCATTGAACCACCACCGTCAATAACGAAAGGCGTTGATTCCTACTTTCTGGCCGGGGTAGCAAATATTGACGACCGGTTGATCGTACTCCTTAATTTAGAAAGAGCGCTTAGTCCCAAGGAGGCGAAAGAATTATCCGAAGCTGAATGGGGTTGATATTAGATGGTTAATAAATTAACTCCCTTACAATTAGATGCCATCCGTGAAGTGGGGAACATTGGGGCAGCTCATGCCGCTACCGTTCTTTCGCAATTGTTGAATCGGAAGGTTTTCATGACAGTTCCTCAGGTTAATATCTTGCCATTGGCTGAAGCCTGTGATTTTGTTGGCGGTCCGGAACAGCCGATGGTTGGGGTTTATTTACGGGTGTTTGGGGAGGCGCCAAGTAAAATTTTATATCTTTTTCCTGAAGATAAAGCTTTGTTTGTAGCCGGGCTTTTAATCAATGATTCGGAAAAATGCCGTAATATTTTAGGTGAATTAGAGGTATCCGCTCTTAAAGAGATCGGAAACATCTTAACAGGCGCGTATGTATATGCTTTTTCCAATTTTACAGGGTTAAATATGTTATCTTCCGTACCGGCTTTGGCTTTTGATATGGTGGGGGCGATCCTTAATACCATACTGGCAGATTTAGGTGAAATGGGGGACTATGCGGTTTTAATTGAGACGCAACTAACGGCCTGCGATTTAAGTATTGATGGGCATTTCTTTTTAGTCCCCGATCCCGGATCCTTGAATACAATCTTAGATGCGTTAGGAGTGAAGAATGGATGTCAAATACGATCCGGGTCGGAATGTCAGAAATAGTAGTCTCACAAACCCCGGATCTTCTAATGACATTAGGGCTTGGTTCCTGTGTAGGTGTGTGTATCTACGATTCATTATTGAAAATCGGAGGAATGGCTCATGTGATGCTTCCCGATAGTTCTATGTCTAAAGAAGTAACAAACCGAGGTAAGTATGCTGATACTGCTGTCCCGGTTCTAGTTGAAAAAATGCAACAGATGGGAGCTTTAAAGAATAGAATGATAGTTAAAATTGCCGGGGGCGCTCAAATGTTTGCTTATTCAGGGATGGATCATAAAATGCAGATTGGTCCGAGAAATGTCTTAGCAGTTGAAAAAAGCATAAATTCCATAGGATTAAGGATTAGTGGGAAAAGCGTAGGTGGAAATTTGGGTCGTTCGATCTATATGGATTTAGCAACAGGTGAGGTAAAAGTTAGAATGTTAAATTCCCCCGAAATAATTTTGTAAAAGGGTTTTCAACAAAGGATGTCGAAGAAAAGAGGAGAAATAATTGGATCAAAAGGAATATATACCTTAAAAGAATGGGGGAAGGGTATATAATGATAGATAAGGGGCGGGAGGAACAACTATGGAAAGATTATCGTCAGGGAGGTTCTGATACCGCTCGGGAAAAATTAATTGTGGGGTATTCCCCCCTAGTCAAGTATGTCGCCGGTCGAGTGGCCATTGGCCTTCCGCCAAATGTTGAGTTTGATGATTTAGTCAGCTATGGAATATTTGGGTTAATGGATGCCATTGATAAATTCGATCCTGAGCGGGGGATTAAATTTGAGACTTATGCGATTGCCAGGATTAGAGGGGCGATTATGGATGGGTTGCGGAGTAATGACTGGATTCCTAGATCAGTTCGGCAAAAGGCAAAAAGTTTAGAGAAGATCTGTATTGAATTGGAACATCGTTTGGGACGATATGCTACCGATCAGGAGATAAGTGATTCCTTACATATTCCTATAGAAGAATTCTATCGCTTATTAAACGAAGTTAGTTGCACTGCTTTAAGTTCTTTGGATGAAATATGGCTGACGAAAAACCCGGAAGATGAAAATGTAAGGGTTTTGGATCTAGTAGAGAACGAAGATAGCACTGATCCGGTAAAACAGATTGAAATTGCTGAGTTAAAAGAAGCCTTAGCAAAAGCGATCGATGCTCTTTCCGAAAGAGAAAAAACTGTAATCACCCTTTATTATTACGAAGGGTTAACGCTTAAAGAGATTGGGGAAACCTTAAGTATATCCGAATCAAGAGTTTCTCAAATTCATACGAAAGCAATATTTCGCTTGCAAGGAAGGTTGGCGAGATGGCGTACGGTCATAGGAGTCTTATAACCGGAGGTGTTATGGTTGGCTTTAGAACAGATAAAAATCGAGTTCTCCCCAGATAACATGAGGGCTTATTTACAAATAGAACAACCACCTGAAGGAACAGCTTGGCCCACATATGAGCAGATCCTAACGAAAATAAAAGAGGAAGGGTTAATATTTGGCCTGAAGGAGCAGATTCTTCATCGGGTTTTGGAAGAAAAGTCTTTAAAATCAACCTTGATTGCAGAAGGAATTTACCCAATTAAGGGGGAGGATGCCGATCTTAAGTTTTATTTTGAAACTGATCGCATTCGCTTAATTCCTAAAGAGTTAGAAGATGGTCGGGTTGATCACCGAGAATTGTCATTAGTTCAGAATGTGCAAAAAGGTCAAGTTTTAGTTGAAAAAAAGCCAGCTACTCTGGGAGTAGCTGGGCGCAATGTTAAAGGTGAAGAGATCAAAGCTACGCCGGGCAAGGATCTTACTTTAGTTTTAGGAAAGAATGTGGCTTGGGATAATAACCGGATCATTGCGACTTGCGATGGCGAACCGAGTATGATTGGGCGAAAAATAGCTATCCAAGTTGTGCATGAGGTTAAAGAAAATGTGGGCTATAATACAGGTAATATCGATTTTGTTGGTTGTGTTCATATTAGAGGGGATGTCGAAAATGGATTTACCGTCAAAGCTGCTGGGGATGTGGTTATCTCCGGAAATGTAGAAGGTGGTTTTATTAGCGCTGAAGGTAGTATCACCATTAATGGTGGGATTATAGGGCAGGATAAATCCGTGATTAATTGCAAAGGGGATCTTTACGCTCGTTATATCGATCATGCCAAAGTGAATGTGGAAGGTGAAATCAAGGTACGGGATGCGATTATTCATAGTTATATTAATTGTGGCCGGAAGGTTATTCTGGGAACAAAAAAAGGTTTAATTATGGGTGGAGTCGTGAGGGCAGGAGAGTTAATAGAAGCTCAATTTTTAGGTTCTAAAATGGGAACTCAGACTGAAGTAGAAGTAGGGATTAATCCTAGTTTCCGTTTGGAAATGAATGAATTGGAGAAAAGATTACCGGAACTCGAAAGAGAATTGGATATGGCCGAAAAAGCGCTTACTATTTTAAACAGACAAGGATACGAACTTTCTCCAGAGCGCGAGGAGATGAAAGCCAAATTAACCCGGACGTCTTTTGTTTTAAAGGCGGAAAGAAGAAAACTGGAAACGAGACGCGACGAAATTATGGAGCAGCTTAATGAGCGACAGATCGAACGAGGGTATATTAAAATTCGCCAGACGATCTACCCCGGAGTTAAAGTTATTATCGGAAAAGCGGTGCGTATCTTTAAAGATGAATTTAATTTTGCTGTTCTTGCTTACGATGAGGGAGAAGTATCTATTCAACCTTACCGCTAAGGGAGGACGAGAAAATGATTGGACCATTAAATGTCCAGGTTTTAGTAAACCGTACCCTAGATGTACAAAAGCAACAAGGCCATTCTCTGAATGTGATCGAGGATGAAAACAAAATTCTTAAGAATCGTCTTGATAACCAGATTAAAAAAGAAGAACAACAAGTTCGTCGCAAAAGCGAAACAGTTCAGGGACGAGTTCAAGATGATCATAGTAGGAAGGAAGAAAGAGATAGCCAACATCAAGGGAGAAACTTTTCTGGAGAACAACCTAGTAAGAAAGATGGAAAGCAGACCGATTGGAAAGGACGCTTTATTGACATGGAGCTGTGAGTGTTAAATAGAAAGAGGGGGATTATCAGCTGATGTTTGGCTGGTATTTAGTGGTTGTTGTTATTAGTTTATTCCTGTTTTGGCGTGGACAGAAGCGGTTTTCTATGATGTTATCTGAACTAAGCTCTCGGGTGGCGCAAGTAGAGGAGCTTCTGTTAGAAGTCTGCTCGGTCCTGGAAGAGAAAGAGCCCCTACCAGAGATTGTATTACCGTCAGAAAGCACACAACAAGTGGAAGAAGAGGAAGACAATTCCTTCGAGCCGTTGAGACGTGCTGAAATTAATTTGGCAGATGATGGAAAAAACGTGATTGGTAGCGAAACAATAGAACCTGAAGTCATTAGCGCCAAGGAAACTCAGGAGAAAAACACTAGTTTCGAAAAACCTGAGACCTCTGATTCGACAATAACAACTTCTCTCCACGAGAATCAAATAAAGAAAAATCGATTTGAAACAATTGATCTGTCATCACTTCCAGAGCGGAATCAGATGATTATCGAGTTGTTTCAGAAGGGTCTTTCAGTAAAAGAAATCGCTAGAAAATCTGGAATGGGACAGGGGGAGGTTCAATTAATTATCGATCTTTATACGCAAAAATAATTGAAAAATAGAGAATTGCAACCCAACGTAAGGAGACCGAGGTCTCTTTGTTTTATTTAGAAATCCAAGTAATTATTTTCTTAAATCGTGAATTTAAGGATAAAAGTTATTTAAGAAGCAGGGAACCATATTTCTTTGTGGAATTAATTATAATTTAGGTAAGCAAATTGTAGCTAGCTAAGGGGTTTAAAATGAATAGGGGGAGCACTATGCTTCAGTTTGAAGTAACAAATCAACAATTTGCCTCAATAAAAGTCATTGGTGTCGGTGGCGGAGGAACAAATGCTGTCAACCGTATGATCGAAGCTGGTTTACAAGGCGTAGAATTTATTGCCATCAATACGGATGGGCAGGCTCTTCTTCGTTCGAAAGCCGATGTTAGACTTCGGATTGGAGATCAATTAACTAAGGGTTTAGGGGCAGGCGCGAACCCTGATATTGGACGTCAAGCAGCGGAAGAAAGTAAAGAAGAAATTATCGGTGTATTGGAAAACACTGATATGGTTTTTATTACTGCCGGCATGGGTGGAGGAACAGGAACAGGAGCTGCTCCGTTAATTGCAGAAATGGCAAAACAAGCTGGCGCTCTTACTGTCGGAGTAGTGACTAAACCCTTTACTTTTGAAGGAAAAGTTCGTATGGCTCAAGCAGAGGAAGGGGTAAAAGCTCTCAAAGAGAGAGTGGATACCTTAATTACGATCCCTAATGAACGGCTTTTTCAGATTGTCGATAAGAAAACTTCAGTAATAGAAGCTTTTAAATTTGCCGATGATGTTTTGCGGCAAGGGGTACAAGGTATTTCCGATTTAATTACCATTACTGGGCTTATTAATGTTGATTTTGCAGATGTAAAAACCATTATGAATTGTGCTGGTTCTGCCTTAATGGGTATTGGGGTGGCCAAAGGGGAGAATAGAGCGGCAGAAGCGGCAAAAACAGCTGTTTCTTCGCCTCTATTAGAAACTTCAATTGAAGGAGCCAAAGGGATTTTACTTAATGTGACCGGGAGTTCGGATTTGGGTCTTTTTGAAATTAATGAAGCTGCCGCAATTATTACAGAAGCGGCGGATCCGGATGCCAACATTATTTTTGGAGCAGTGATTGATGACAAGCAAGGCGATGAGATCAGAATTACGGTAATTGCTACCGGATTTAACCAAAGAAAGTCCCGGATGGGTTTGGAGGAACTGGAAATTAGGTCTCTGGTTGATGGCGAAGAATTAGAGATCCCTTCGTTTCTATGGAAAAGGGAAAAAAAGGGGCAATGATTCGCTTTTTTTATTATTTGCTAGACTTTTAAAATGGCCTGTGCAGGCCATTTTGTTGTTTATAAGAAAGTTCGTGAAAAAACTGGATATTACAAGGATTTTCTCTTTTAATCGTTAAAATCCATCCGCACACGTGAAGTGATGGAAATCAGAGCCAGGCGCCTCTACAAACATCGTAGATATTTTTTGTGATCAAATCTTAAATATTTGACTTAGGAAATTCCTTAACTTAAAAAAGGATCTTAAGATTAAATCCTGTAGATTAGTAAAGAAAGGAGGTTTAAAAGATGAGGGAAGTTTTTATTGATGAATGGCTTTTTGGCGCCTTAATCAGTACCCTTATGAATTCCTTATTGTTGTGGGCTACTGGGCGAATTCTAAAAAAGAACTATTATTGGTGGCGAATAGTACTTGCCGGTTTAGTTGGAGGAATATATTACTTTTGGTTATGTTATCGTTTGGAATTAGGATTGATTAATAAAAAGGAAATTTTTCTTTTTGTCGGAATCGGGATCATGATGTTAATAGTAGCCTTCCCTGTAAGGTCGATTAAGAATTTACTGCGCATGGTTAGTATTTTTTCCTTGCTGCTTATGCTCTCCTCAGGAGTAACTTATTTTATTATAAATCCACCTTTTGTTGACCGCAGGGTTCCCTATGGCGTCTGGGAGGTAATCTTGGTAAACTTCCTTTCTTTGCTGGTGGTAACCGAGTTGGGGTGGGGTCTGGTTCATCAGCTTTTAATCGAAAAAGAATGTCTATTTTCCCTTCGCCTCACGGTGAACGGTATGACTAAAGAGCTATCAGCTTTACTGGATACTGGAAATATGCTTCTTGATCCCATCACTAAACATCCAGTTTTAGTAGTAGAGGCAGAGATTCTTAAAGGGGTTTTACCTCCAGAAATATTAGGTTTAAGTATACTCTTTTCTAAAGGAGAGTTTCCAGATAACTCAGCTTTAGAGTTTAGTCCGGATTGGGCTTCACGGATCCGAGTAATTAGCTATACCAGTGTTGGTAAGAAAAAAGGGTTTCTTTTAGGGTTCCGCCCGGATGAAGTTGTCTTATTGCATAAAGAACCGAAAAAATTACCTCCTGTGATCATTGGACTGTATAATTTAGCTTCTTATACCGGAGGAGGTTATCACGCTCTTTTGCCTTCTTCTCTTCTAGCTGGGGTTTTTTAAAGAAGAAATTAAGAACATTTATGGTTTATTTTAAGCGCGGGAAGGGGTTAGCTGGATTAAAGGAGGAGTTGGTTATGTTGGGAATCAGTTGGTGGCGGATACGGTTGCTCACTAAAATCTATATTGTCCGTATTCTGCAAAAGTTAACTCTTTATCCGAGGGGTATTTTTTATATTGGCGGAAGCGAAGCCTTACCCCCTCCACTTAATAATGAGGAAGAAGGTTTTCTTCTGGGAAAACTAAAGACAGGAGATCCAGCGGTTAGAGGCTTATTAATTGAGCATAATCTACGTTTAGTTGTTTATATTGCCCGGAAATTCGAAAATACCGGAATAGGGATTGAAGATCTTGTTTCTATTGGCACGATCGGTTTGATTAAAGCGGTCAACACTTTTGATCCCGATAAGAAGATAAAACTAGCAACTTATGCTTCTCGTTGTATAGAAAATGAAATTCTAATGTATCTAAGAAGAAACAGTAAAACCCGATCGGAAGTTTCTTTTGATGAACCTTTGAATATTGACTGGGATGGTAATGAGCTATTACTCTCAGATGTTTTAGGAACTGAGAATGATGTGGCCTATAAACAGTTGGAGGAAGAGGTTGATAAGGATTTACTGGCCTCTGCGATGTCGATGCTATCAGGGAGAGAACGGTCGATTGTGGAGTTGCGTTTTGGTTTAAAGGATGGAGTGGAGAAAACGCAGAAAGAAGTGGCTGATTTTTTAGGAATTTCCCAGTCTTATATTTCTCGTTTAGAAAAGAGGATTATTAGAAAACTGCAAAAGGAAATCAGAAAAATGGGTTAGTCTTTAGAATAAAGAGGATTTTTCCTCCAAAAGAAGAAATAATGTTAGGGATAAACTAATGGAGGAAAATTATTATGCGCTTTTTTGGGAAAAAGTTGTCAGCAGCTACTTTTTTTCTCTCTATTCTTCAAAATAAAATTTTAATAAAACCGTTAAGAGATCAGGTTAAATTTTCCTCTGACTTATCGACATTAATAATTATTTTACTTACGGCAGTTTTGATCTTCCTGGTTAAACTCCCCTTCATCTGGGTCCTTGCGGTTTCTTTTTTACTTTTGTTACTATTCCGTCATATTTTTCATTTTCTTTATCAGTCCGTTGAACTTTATACTCAACAAGTTCAAGAGATGGCGGTTGCTTTCTGGGGTAGCAGTGGAGAACAGAAGAAGATGGAAAAGACATTTCGAGAAATAGAAGAGGTTTTACATCAATTTGGCCCAACTGTCTCCGAGATCATAACTGTTTTAGAAAATTATCAAAATATAAAATCGTCGTTTAATTCGTCTGTGGATATATTGAGGACAGGCTTACCGAAAATCAGTGAAGAGATAGATGAATTTGCTGTTGAGACTAGGGAGATTGCGGTCAGTGTAGATGAGACATCGAAGAATATTCAACAAGCAATCAGACAGATTGATTCAGCGTTAGAGGGGAGTATTAATGAGTATGATTTTATGGTTCAAAATATCCGAGATTTTATGAGGGTGTCCGAACAGATTGTTTTATTGGAGAATGAGATCAATAGGATTAATCAGGTTCTCGAAACAATTCTTCGTATCAATGAACAAACGAACCTTCTCTCTTTAAATGCTGCGATTGAAGCGGCTCGCGCTGGTGAACATGGCAAGACCTTTGCGGTGGTAGCAGATCGGGTTAGAAAACTGGCTAGCGCCAGTGGCGAAGCTGCTGAACAAATCAAGTCGATTACCGAATCTCTACGCGCCGCTGTTTCACTCTTGCATAATAACTTTTTAAAGATATCGGATGGAGCGGGAGTTATACCTGACCATGAGTTGAAGGTGAGAGAATTACTTACTGGCTTTAAAGAGAAATACGACGGAGTGTTGGAGACTGCTGTAGGTCTTGTTGAGATGACCGGGAAGCAAACAGAAGATTTAGATAAAGTAGTAAGTGAACTTCCAACACTGACCAACGCCTCTAAGGGTTTACAAAGCGACTTTGGGGAAAAAGCCGGTATTTTAGAGCTCCTCTGTCGGCAGCTGTCTCAAGTATTAAAGGTAAACGAAATCTTATTGACGAATATGAGGAACTTTACTGGATTCTTTTATAATCATACAGAAAAATTAGATAAATTATTTCAAAGACTACAAAAGCTAAGCTGATTTAGGGGGAAATATCTTATGACTATTGCCAATCTTTTATCTTTAAGCCGTTTATGCTTATCCCCATTTATCTTGGTGTTTTTTTCTCGAAAAAACTTATATGGTGTGATCGGTCTCTGGACACTGGCTGCGGTAACGGACTTTCTTGATGGTAGGATGGCCAGGAAACGTGGTGAGATCAGCGAATTAGGTAAGATTCTTGACCCGGTTGCCGACAAAATGACACTTTGTTTTTCTTTTTTATCCTTAATGATTTGGTACGAGTTACCACTCTGGTTAGGGATCATCTATATAACTAAGGAGATTTTGCAATTGTCGGGAGGATTTATTTTTTTTAAAAAAAAGCAAAAGCTAATTCCTAGTAATTATTGGGGAAAAATCAGTACTTTCTTATTTTTTGTTGGCCTTTTTCTGTACTGCTTAAACTCTGGTGTTGGAATAGTTATTCTATCGATCGCGTTAATTATTTCATTAATTGCTTTTTATACCTATACTCGAAACATCTTAAAATAGCGAGCTGTTTTTATCTAAAAAATACCCTCTATAAATAATGGCCAGTGGCCATTTTCTTTTGTTTATTGGGAATAATAAGCCCATGTTTTTTGATAGGAGGAAACTAAGTGTTGCTTTCTTTAATAATTGTCTCAGTTATCCCAGGAGTTTTGTGGTTGACTTATTTTTATCGTAAGGATAGGTTTGAACCAGAACCCAAAAAATTAGTAGCTAAGGTTTTTATCGGTGGGATGTTAATGGTAGTTCCTGCCGGCGCCCTTGAACTAGTAGGAAAAGAAGGACTGATGGTCGCAAGGACATCGGGAAATGTATTATTAATTTTTATCTATTCCTTCTTTTTTATCGGCGTAATTGAAGAAGGGTTAAAGTTCTTACTCTTAGCCTTAACGGTCTATCCTCGAAAAGAAATGAATGAACCAGTAGATGGAATTGTTTATGGGATAACTGTCGGGTTAGGTTTTGCGGTAATAGAAAACCTTTTTTACACGGAGGCTTTGGGTTTTCAAGTTGGATTGTGGCGCGCCGTAATAGCTTGTTTGGCGCATGCTGCCTTTTCGGGGTGGGGAGGATATTTCTTAACTGCTGGTTTACGTCGGCTCAGTATATTTTACCGTTTTCTTATTGCTTATGGGGTAGCTACTTTTTGGCATGGCCTCTATGACTTTCTTTTATTTTTAAATAATCCCATTTTTTCATTAGGGTCCTTTGTTTTAACAGGTTTACTTGTTTATATGCTGTTGAAAAAAATGCGTGAATTGGAGGCATACTCCCCTTTTCGTAGTTAAAAGAATTTCATTAGTCGTAAATTTGGTTTACAAAACGAAAATAAGTTATAATGAGATCAGAAATATTATTTTTGAGGTGATAAGATGGCTGGACATTCAAAATGGTCGAATATCAAACGAAAGAAAGAAAAATCAGACACGCAGAAAGCTAAAGCTTTTACTAAAGTAACGAGGGAGATAATTGTGGCCACCAAAACAGGAGGAGGAGACCCGGACTCAAACTTTCAACTTAGACTTGCGATCCAAAATGCTAAAGAAGTTAATATGCCTAACGATAATATTAATCGAGCGATAAAAAGAGGTTTAGGATCAACAGAAACCGATCAGTATGAAGAGATTATTTATGAAGGATACGGTTCCGGCGGAGTTGCTTTTTTAGTTCAGACCTTGACTGACAATCGGAACCGGACTGCCAGTGAAATGCGGTATATATTTTCGCGCAATAACGGAAACTTGGGGGAAAGTGGTTGCGTTGCTTGGCTTTTTGAGCGAAAGGGGGTAGTTACGGCCCTAAAAGAAGAAGTTAAATTTGATGAAGAAAAATTACTGGAACTAGCATTAGAGGCTGGAGCTGAGGATCTACGATTGGAAGAAGACTATTATGAGATTATTACGGAGCCTTCAGAGTTGGAACGAGTTAAGAATTTTTTAGATGACAAAATTAGTGTTGATAATGCTGAATTGGATTTTATTCCCAAAACCACGGTGGAAGTTGACGGCGAAACAGCCGAAAGTCTGATTAAATTAGCAGATGCTTTAGAAGAACATGATGATGTGCAAAATGTTTACGCCAACTTTGATATCAGTGATCAGGATCAAAGTTAAATACAGCGATCATTAACTGCTGTTTTCGGGAACCCCATGTTTACCTTATTCCCAATTTATACTTCATAAAGAATAACATTAGTCCGGTTTGGATTGAAGCGAATAAAACTTAACTTCTAAGTTTTTAGATGCAATTATCTTTATCTTTATTCCGAAACTCTATTACATATTATTCAGGTTGACGCTATTCCTCTCAAGAGGAGGGATTACCAAATGACAGCGAAAAATCCCGAACCTCATCACTCTATTATTCCTTTATCATATGCAAAAGGGAGCTCGGAAAAGAGATTCTCCAGGACCAAGTCTCAGGAGAGTATGCTCTCTATCGTCCAAAGAATATACCTGAAATTGCAATGGATAAGGAACTACTCCAGAGTATTAGCTAGGTTTTTGCCGAAGAAAAGGGGTTGCATAAAAGCTACCTCGTTTCTTGTTGTATAATTTAAACCTATTATGGGCAATTTAGCACAAAATGGAAGGAGGGGGTCTAATGAGAAGGTTGGGTCCGTTAATGCTGATCGGTTTCCTTTTGGGTATTCTTTACATGTTTTTAAATACTGAAAAAAGCCCGTTTCTTCCGATGTTTAATAATGACGACGAGAACATTAGTATGAAAATTACAGTTTTTTACACAAGTTGTTGTCACGAAGAGACTGTTAATCGCAGTTTAAGCAAAAATGAGTGGGAACAGATGTTGGCAACATTGAAGAAAGACGGATGGGAGCTAAAAAGAAGCTCTATAGGTGAAGTTGAGCTAAATAAAGAACTTTTAGAGCTTTGCACAGGATGTAAAAAACAAGAGTTTATAGGGATCTATCAGGATGAAATCGGGGTGTATGCTGGAACTCCCAAAAAACCGGGTCCCCTTAAACAAGTAATTCCAGTTAAAATAGCACAACTACCTGAGGAAGAAGTAAATGATTTGAGGGAAGGAATAGTTTGCCAGGAAACAAGGGATAAATTATTAATGATTGAGGGATATCAGAATTAAACCCGAAGGGAACAGAACCCTTCGGGTTACCAAGGGTGATGAAACTGACCTTCGCGCCGGCTAACAAGGATCCCTACCGGACCGTTTAAATGTGATCCTAATCGCCTCAATTCCAGAACCCCGGTTAACCTTTGCCCGAACCTTATCTCTACCTGGTCGAACCAGACCGTATTACCATTATTCATTGTGATCCTCTAGGCAAAAACAAGGCTCTTGACTCGGCCCGAACGACTCCACCTTACAACGCAGAAGCATCATAAGATCAAATCGTTGAGACCTTCGCGCCGACCGGTTGGGGCAAGGTAAAACATTTGCCCTACGCCCAAACCGCTCTTTGCTCGACCTCTTTTCACCGGCATCAGAACAATCTGACGGGGGCGAAATTCAGTCTTCGTTCAGCCAGCCATCTACCGTTAATATTTTATCCTATAGATCTTTTTAATATCCATGTGAGAGAATTGATTACCTAAAGCTTATATTTAGGCGACCCAGAAATGCCTTTAGGGCTTGTCGATTTACCCAGCTATAAATTTGGCGGTAACCGGTATGAATGACCATATAGTGTTAAACCTATAATAGGTAGTCGTTCTACCTAACGAAATTTGATCTAAAATATATAACATGGAAAACATAAAAATATTAACTTAGGAAGGAAATACTTAAAGATAGTAGAATATTGATTAACGTTATGTATTTTTGCGCAAATCGAGGAGGGCTTGTTTTGAAGAGTTTTAGTGTTGATAAAATCAGAAACGTCGTATTTGTAGGTCATGGTGGAAGTGGAAAAACAATGTTAGCTGAAGCGATTCTCTATAATACAAAATCCATAGAACGCTTTGGGCAAGTAGATGACGGGACTTCAGTTATGGACCATGATCCTGAGGAGATTAAAAGAAAAATTTCTATAAACACCTCTATTGCTCCGGTGGAATTTACCGGGCACAAGATAAATCTTCTGGATACTCCTGGATTTTTTGACTTTGTGGGAGAAGTGAAAAGTGGAATTCGAGTAGCGGATGCTGGTATAGTTGTCGTCTGTGCGGTTGGCGGTTTAGAAGTTGGAACAGAAAAAGTATGGAGTTATTTAGATGAAAGAAATCTACCCCGTATTATTTTTATTAATAAAATGGATCGGGAGAATGCAAATTTCCACCAAGTTTTGCAGGCATTAAAAACCCAATTTGGACAGCGCGTTATCCCTCTTCAGATTCCGATTGGAGCGGCAGAAAGTTTTAAAGGGATCGTGGATATTATTACTGGGAAAGCTTATATCGGTGGTAAAGAAGCTGAGATCCCTGCCGAATTAAAAGATGAGGCGGAAGAATATTATCACCTACTGATTGAAGCCGCAGCCGAGACCGATGATGATCTTCTTACTAAATACTTGGAAGGGGAAGAACTTACAAAAGAAGAGATTTTAAATGGTTTTCGTAAGGGAACGATGACAAATCAAATTATACCAGTACTTTGTGGCTCAGCTTTAAAGAATGAGGGAATCAATCACTTATTAGAAAAGATTATAGAAAGTCTTCCTTCTCCAGCGGAGATTCAGCCGGAAATAGCAAGTAATCCTCGAACTAATGAGGAAATTGGGGTTAAAGCGGATACTAGCGCTCCTACTAGTGCTTTGGTTTTTAAAACAATGGCTGACCCCTTTGTTGGAAAATTAACTTTGTTCCGCGTTTATTCTGGTATGGTAAAATCAGATTCTTCTTTTTGGAATGCTTCTCGGAACCAAGAAGAAAGAGTAGGTCAACTGTTTTTAATTAAAGGTAAAACTCAAACTGCTGTTTCCGCGCTTGGCGCCGGAGATATTGGAGCTGTTGCTAAACTTCAAGTTACTACTACTAATGATACTCTTAGTTCAAAAGAAGTCCCTCTTCTTTTAGAAGGATTGGATTTCCCCAAACCTAAATTAACAATGGCGGTTGTGCCTAAGAGTAAGGGTGATGAAGACAAGATCAGTAGTGGGTTAAGCCGTCTACTTGATGAAGATCCCACTATTAAGATAGAAAAGGATGCCACAACTAATGAATTACTGCTCTCTGGTTTAGGGGATTTACACCTGGAGGTTATTACAAGTAAATTGCAGAAGAAATTCGGTACAGAAGTAGAGTTAAAAGACCCTAAAATACCCTATAAGGAAACAATTAAAGGCGCCATTAAAGTTGAAGGAAAACACAAGAAACAATCGGGTGGTCGGGGACAGTTTGGGCATGTGTGGTTAGAGATCGAGCCGCTTCCTGCTGGTGGAGGGTTTGAGTTTGTCGATAAAATCTTTGGAGGCGCCGTTCCCAGACAATATATTCCTGCAGTAGAAAAAGGACTTAGGGAAACTTTGGAAGAAGGGGTGCTGGCGGGCTATCCGGTAGTTGATGTCAAAGTTACTCTCTACGATGGCTCCTATCATAGTGTGGACTCTTCAGAAATGGCTTTTAAAATAGCAGCTTCCATGGCCTTTAAAAAAGGATTTATGGATGCCAAACCGGTTTTACTGGAACCCATTATGAATGTTACGGTTACTGTCTCTGATGAATATATGGGCGACATTATCGGCGATTTAAATAAGAAACGTGGTCGGATCTTAGGGATGGATCCGCAAGACGGATTTCAAGTAATAAAAGCCCAAGCTCCCTTAAGTGAGATGTTTAAATATTCGATTGATCTTCGTTCTATGACTCAAGGTAGAGGTGACTTTATAATGGAATTTGATCATTTTGAAGAAGTCCCTTCTAACCAAGTGGAAGAGATAATTGCATCTTCGAAGGCAAGCAAAACTGAAAAAGAATAACATTGATTTACCCATTTGTTTAAGAAAATAAATAATATAAAAAGCCCTAAATAAAAGGGCTTTTTTATATTTAGCCCTTAAAAGCTATTTCCGTAAAGAGTTGATTCTACTAAGGTGCAGATGATGTGTCCTAGCATTAAAAATGCCTCTTTTAAACGGGGACGGTTGGGGATAGGCAAATAGAAAAGTAATTCCGGTTGATGGTTACTTAGTTGAGGATATCCACAAAAGGCTAATGTAAAAAGATTTTTTGCCTTCGCTTCTTTAAGTAAATTTTCAGCGAGTTGAGTATATTCACCAGAGATAATGAGAATACCATCACCTTTTTTCCCTTGTTGGCCAAGAGAGGTTAAAAAAGGCTCTTGCTCATTTAAGTGTTCAATGAATTCCACTGGCAAAGGGGGTCGATTTATCATTAACCCGGAGTGAAACCCCTGTGTTAAATCTCTGGCGATATGCTGGTAATGATCGCAGCCATAGATATAAAGTTTTTTTTGCCCTTGAAAGATTTCTACTATTTTATTAGCCATTTGGAGCGCGATCTCTAAACCTTCGGTAGTTAAGAGAATAGGAAGTTCTGAGAGATCGAGTAGCTGTGAGAGGATGAATTCACGGTTAAAATCTTGAGTAATCATTAAAAATCCTCCTTAAACTAAAAACATCTCTCATATTTTATGAACATAAAATTTTTTAAGTGCATAATATTAAGAGATGAGGTGATTAAGATGGATGATAAACGGTTTACGCGAAGAAAAAATACTAATCAACCGAATGAATTAGAAGAATATCTAAATAATTCTGCTAAATACCAAACAGTAAAATATCCCCGAAAACTTAATGCCTATGACCCTTGGGCTGATTGGTTTAATTCATCATTTGATATGGGAGAAAAATGGGCAGAATATTATTCTAAATTAGAGCAAGGAAAAACTGCTGACTTTGGAGGAAATGACTCAGTTAACGATTATTTACCTTCTGAAGAAGAAAATCTTACACCCGTAAGCGAGGTTCCCTTAGCGTTTCAAGATTTAGGAACGGTAAGAAAGACTGAGGAAAAAGAGGTAAACACTGAGGAAGAAGAGGTTAAAACTATAATAAACATAAAAGAAGAAGTATTAGATACAATTAATAAAGAACAAACAAGTATAAGTAAAGACATTATTATCTGGAAAGAATTTCCCAACGAAAACATTAGGTAGCCGTGTACGCTGGTTACCACCTGCGTACACGTATGAGAATTCAGAAAGGATATCCTATATGGCATGGCACGTCCTCCAGGTTACCACCTGCGTACACGTATGAGAATTCAGAAAGGATATCCTATATGGCATG
>ENA-UOOR01000457-UOOR01000457.1-fermentation-metagenome-genome-assembly--contig:-NODE-457-length-57948-cov-7.311955_pt1 | contig 57948 bp, 60 predicted proteins | sample MGYA00245780_ERZ724029 | MGnify/ENA primary metagenome ERZ724029 (study PRJEB28704, sample SAMN03018315) | fermentation metagenome | biome: anthropogenic terrestrial biome; feature: soil; material...
TGCCCTCTCCCTTTGAAAAGGCCCAGATCGCACCGGCTAAAAAACTGTCTCCTGCCCCGGTAGTGCTTACTATCTTGGCAAGAACAGCAGGTAATTTTCCATTAACATCTCTATTAGAATAATATACCCCATTTGTCCCTAAAGATATGAAAAGCCATTTAACACCCTTATTGTGTATTATATCGGAAGCTGCCTTAAGATCATTATTATTTTTTATTTTCATATCAGATAGGATTTCAGCTTCATTTATATTTGGCTTTAGGGTATGTATGTTGTGAATTGAATTTTTAATTTTTTCGGTTTTACTAATGGATACAGTATCCATAAATATAGGAACTGTACAGCTGTCCATTAGGAAATTCAGCGATTTCCCCGGAATATTTGTATCTATTACACATAGTCTTGATTTATTTATTACATTAAGTTTGGAAATCAAGTACTTTGGGGTAATATAATTATATATCTTCATATCGGAAATTGCTACATGCATATCACCATTTTCATCATTGATACAAAGATATGAAGATGTTCTTTCACGTTTTTTAACTATTGAATGTGTAAGACTGATATTTTTTTCTTTACAATCATTTTGAATTTCCTCTGCATAGGTGTCATTACCAAGGGCAGTTATAAATTCTGTCTTTATGCCCAATAAGCTTAAGTTTTCTGCAATATTTCTAGCAACACCACCTAAAGAGAGGGTAGTTTTACCGGGATTTGAATCCCTTAAATTTAAAGTACTAAATGGAGTGCCTGAAATATCAATATTTACGCCTCCTACCAGACATACATAGCTGGGCATAATTATCCTCCTCTTTAAATATTATAAGGTTGCTTAATACACTAATATAAATTTACCTTATTTAACGGAAATTATCAATAATAATTACTATATTTTAAAATTACGAGAGGTGCATGGAATGAAAAGAAAGTTAATAAGTTGTATTAGCCATATAGGCGAGTTAAATATTGATGAAATTAAGAGATTAGAAGTTGGTATCGAAATACAAGATTTTACTGAACCTAACATGACAGATAAAGAGGTCAATAATCTAATTATTAAATATAAAGAATTGTTCAAGGGGTTTAATAATATTAAATCCATCCATGGCCCATTTTTAGATTTAAAACCTTCAAGTCCGGATTTAGAAATAAGAAGGGTTAGTCAAAGAAGATATATTAAGGCTTTCCTCATTGCTAAAGAATTGGACATAGACTATTTAATATTTCATAGTCAAATAAATCCACATCTAAATGAAGAAAATATCAGAAAATTAAATGTTGAGCAAAGCAAAGAATTTTGGGAAGAAATTGCAAGGGTTGTAAACTATAAGGGAATTATTTTGATAGAGAATATATTTGAAGAAACGCCAATAATGATAAAAGAACTTATTGAAGCAATAAACCTTCCCAATATAAAGATAAATTTGGATGTAGGGCATGCTAAATTAGGCAGTGTATCAATTGAAAATTGGGTAAAAGAATTGAAAGATTATATTGGTTATATTCATCTTCATACGAATGATGGGAAAAGTGATCAACATTTACGACCCACAGAAGAAGAGGTTAAGAGATTATTATATATATTGGACAAATACGAAATCCATTGTCCAATTTCTTTAGAATATAAAGTAGAAAATTTAGAAAAGGATTTAGAAATGTTTTAGCATAGGTATTATAATTTTCACTGGAGGATTTAAAAATGTATCATTTTCCGGATATAGATGAAATACATGAAATGTTAGACGAAATAGCAGAAGGGATTCCAAAAGAATTCTTTGAAGACTTAAACGAAGGAATTATTCTATTACCTGAATATAAATTGCATCCTGAAAGTAGGGACAGGGACAAACTTTATATCATGGGTGAATATAGAAAAAGTATTGCGGGGAGAAATATCGCTATTTATTATGGGTCATTTGAAAGGGTATATTATGGTATTTCTAAAGAAAAATTGAGACAGATGCTTAAAGATACTCTATTACATGAATTTACTCATCATCTTGAATCTTTGGCGGGAGAACGTGACTTGGAAGTAAAGGATGCCAAAAAATTAAGAAGATATAAAGAAAAATAATTATAATAAAAACCAGTAAATAAGCTGATTTCACATTTGCTGCAATTTGTGATATGATTATTATATCAACTTTACGGTGGCAATTTCATGATAGAGTATGAGGTGATATAATAAATGAAAATTGCAATTGTAACTGATAAGTCTAGAAAGACTTTTTTACCCGGAGAAGAGGGAATTCAAGAGGATAAGCAGCATAAGGATACTATGACTCAAATAAGAGAAGCACTATCAGATAAATTTGAAGTAATCAATTTGATTATGGATCAGGACATTATTAAAAACATAAAACAGCAAAAGGTAAATTTAGTTTTTAACCTTTGTAATGGAGTAAGGGGAGAGGGAAGTTTATCTCAACTGCCGGCAATACTGGAATCGGAAGGGATTATCTATACTGGTTCTACACCTTTAGCACACGGACTCGCCTATAACAAAATAGTATCAGGTAAGATATTTATGGCTTCCAAAGTGCCGTCGCCAAGATTTAATTATCTGAAGTCTACAGAAGAAATAGATTATCTGAACTTAAATTATCCATTAATACTTAAACCTAAAGATGAAGGTTCAAGTAGAGGTATTCACAATGATAGTCTGGTTTTTAATCAGAAATCATTAATAAAAAAGTCAAGAGAATTGCTCGGTAAATATAATCCTCCTATAATGATTATGGAATATATTGAAGGAAGAGAATTTACGGTAGGTTTGTTGGGCAATGGTGATGATATACAAGTGTTACCTATACTGGAAATAGACTTATCCGGCTTGCCTGATGGAATAAATAAAATATATAGTTTTGAAGCTAAGTTCAAATTCGATGAATATGTCAAGTACCACTTACCGGCAAGAGTAGATGAAGAAACATATAAAAACATGTCGGAAATAGCTGTAAAAGCCTATAAGAGTTTAGGGCTAAGGGACTATGCAAGAGTGGATATCAGACTAAAAAATGATATTCCCTATGTAATAGAAGTAAATTCTTTGCCGGGGTTAGACAAATACAATAGTGATATATGTAAAATGGCGGAAAAAGCCGGTATAAAATACGATGAATTGATAAAAAGAATAGTTAAGATGGGACTCAGTAGAGTTGATAGTATAAATAAAAATCTTCTTATTAGTTAATAAGAAGATTTTTTTGGAGAGACATCGGAAAAGTGCCTTAATGTTTTACAGACTCTAAAAAATCCATGTGATTAGGTAAAAGAGATTAAGGTTTTCTAAATACGAACAAATATTCATGAGCAATAAGTAAGAAGTTATGATCAATACTCTTTTTATACCAAAATCCAGTAGCTTGGCAGTTATGCTGTTCCTTTATGATACTTTCCTTTAAAACAAAGCCGACATTTAAGAATTCTTGCATTACATAAAATCCTAAGGGTATCATGTGCTTATTTCTTCTTGTATCTCCTATAAGGATGGCACAGTATTTATTGTTTTTTAGTACGCGGAATAATTCTTTAGCAACTTTATGTATTTCTATAAGAAAATCGTCAATATCATATAATGATAGATCTCCTTCTATATTTTCACTATATTTAATTATATTAGCATATGGGGGGTGTGCACATATAAGATCAATACTTTTATCTTCTAAAAAATCTAAATTTCTAGAATCATGATTATAAATTAATGGTTCATATTCATTATTTCTATTAAATCTCAAGTTTTCTTTAGAGATCGCTATTGGTTCAGGATTAATGTCTATTCCAATTCCTTTTCTTTTTAATAGTTTTGTTTCAATTAGTGTAGTTCCACTTCCTAAAAAAGGATCTAATACAACATCATTCTCCATAGAATATCTTAAAATTAAATTTCTTGGTATGTATGGTGACCAGTTTCCTCTATACTTACCATTATGTGTAGCCCAGTTTCCTCTATCTTTAAAACTCCAAACAGTGGTAGCTTCCATCTTAAAATTTTTTGGTTCCCAATCCTTAGATAGCACTTGTAAGCATCCCCTTAGTAATTTATTCTACTAAATTTAAAATCCATTCAGTCCATCGGATAACTGTTTGAGATCTTCGCTTGAAAGTACTCTGTTTATGAACTCTATGAATGTAACATAAATTCATCAATTCAACAATATTTTCAGTCGTGGCAGGAGAGAGTGTATCAAAATACTCTCTTAAGGTTTTATGAAATACTTCATGCTTTAATATTAATTGTGATATATTTAAAACTTTTTCCCTATGCTTTTGACCCATGATTTGAATACCTAAAGGAGTCAATTCATAAATTATCTCTTTACTACTTTTTTCTTTTTTGACTAAACCTAAATAAATTCCGGCATTAGTATAATAATCAGCTTGCCTTTTTTCAAAATTATAATTTGATGCAATATCATCTTTACTCAAACTGCTTTCCATTAATAAACCTAATAAGTCTATAATTCTCTCGAAATTGTCAGCTTGAGGAAAAGGAACATTTAATGGCTCTTTTATAATATTTGTATTGGTTAATATATTAAAAATATCATCTAATGTTATAGGTTCTTCCTCAAAGGCATAATTTTTTTGTTCTACTAATTCTAGCGAATTATAATTTAATTTATCATTGAATTTATAAATAAAAAAACTAAATATGTCATTTGAATATGTAAAAAAGGCTGGTATAACCTCCTTATTTACCTTATCTTTCCAAAGTCTATAGGGATAATACATTTGCCTGATTAGAAAATTATCAACTTTAAAGTTTTTAGCCTCGATTAATAATAATTTATTTTGGCTCTCGAAACCTCCATCTATCTCACATTGGCTATTTAAAATATTAATATTAAAACTATTATTACCTGAAGAAATTTTAAAGTCAAAATTTCCAGTTCCCATCCTTCCAGAAATAGTTGGCAATGTATCTTCGCCTAATATATGATTTATAACTTCACCAACAAAAACAGTATTTAATGCATTAGCTTCAGAATAAATATGTTGCGGATCAATACTCTCTATATGTGGTGGAATTTTAAATGGGATAGTTTCTATATTATTATATGTAAGATCCGCATAAGCATCAAACTTTCCTATAATATAACTACCTCTTGTTATTGGAAGAATAGAAAGATTGTTTTTTAAAAATATATCAGGTAGATTACTTTTTTGATCAAATTTAGTCATTAATCTTGGTTCTCTAAATTCCTTAATTTGATTCGCAGCAATTTTAAAGAAACTGTTCCTGTTTATTTCTTCAATTATCTTATACTTCTCAAATAATTGATTCCATGCCCTATCATTTTTAGTATCATTTTTATAAGTCATAATTTTTTACTAAAATTTCCTTTATTTCTCCTCTACCTCCTGCAATAGAATTTATAGACCTTTTTGCATTTACAAATTCAATATTATAATCTTTATATAAATCTAATATAAAGGGAGCAGAGGAATTTGATAAAAGAAATTTTACCCCCTTTCCATCTAGATTGTCGCATAGATTTTTTAATCTAATCTGATCTTCGATGTTGAATCCGTCTAAAGTATATCCAGTAAAAGAAGAACTATCACTTATAGGCATATAGGGTGGGTCAAAGTATACAAAAGAACCCTTTCTGATTCCTTTTAAAGCTTCTTCAAAATCATAATTTAATATTCTTATATCATTTTCATTAAGATATTTGTTAACAACTCTTAATACATGTTCATTAACTATATTTGGATTCTTATAATTTCCAAAGGGTGTATTAAATTCACCTTGGCTATTAACCCTGAATAACCCATTATAGCATGTCTTATTCAAATATATGAGCCTACTAGCTTTTTCAATATTGTTTAAGTTTTTGAATTCAGGTTTTCTATCTAGCCCTCTAATATAATAAAAATATTCAGAAGTGTTTTTATGTTTTTTCAAGTTTTCAATCAATTCCTCAATATTATCCATAATTACTTTATAAGTGTTAATTAAATCTGCGTTATAGTCATTTATAATTGCTTTTTTGGGTTGCAGGTAAAAAAGAACAGCACCTCCTCCTAAGAAAGGTTCATAGTAGGTGGATATTTTATTTGGAAAATATTTTTCAATCTCCTTAATTAATTGTCTCTTTCCACCAGCCCATTTTAAAAATGGTTGAATTAACATGTTTCTAGCCATATTATCCTCTTTTCATTATATTTCTTGATCATATAATATATGTAATAAAGCATCGATTTCTTAAACCTTAGATGTATATATAAAAAATTATTTAAGTTGGTACTCTTATATACAGGATATCAGAACAGGCGTTCATAATCAAGTACTATGGGTGCATTTCAATAAAATTTTCTTCAAATTCCCTTTTCAATATCCCCATAAACAGTGTATCAGTATATTTCCCATCAGCGTAGAAATTTTCTCTTATTCTTCCTTCTTCTTTGAATCCGCATTTTTTGTAGCAGTGAATAGCTCTACCGTTAAATTCTCTAACTTCTAGTTCCAATTTGTGAAGATTGAGATTATTAAAAGCAAAATGTTCCATTAATTTAATAGCTTCTGTTCCGTATCCCTTACTTAAATACTCTTTATTACCTATTACAATGCCAAGGATACCGATTCCATTAAGCCAATCTATTTTAATAAGATCAATTTGTCCAATATATTCTTCAGTATCCTTCTTTGCTATTACAAAGCCTCTAGCATCTGTAGTGGACTCTAACATTGAATTTAAGAACTTTTCCGTATCATTTAAAGTATGAGGATATATAAAATTATCACTTAAGAATCTAGTAATTTCATCATCATTGACCCATTTTCTTATAGAATACAAATCTTCCTTTTTATACTCCCTAAGAATGATTCTTTCACCTATTAATCTAGGCATTAATCTCACCTCCTTAGTTCGATCTCACCAATTCTCAACTCTTAGACCTTACTTTTCACTGGTTTTAGTTTGGCGGTATTAACTTAACTGTCGAAGAATCTACTCTTTTAAGACCTTGTAGCTCGCCCCTAACAACTCTTCACTCTTAGCTCTTAACTTTTTATTTTTTAATTGTGAACTGTGAACTGTGAATTGTGAACTGTCTCTAAGACTCTAGAGAATGACCCAACAATCTTTTATCCTTTAATTGTGAATTGTGAATTGTGAATTGTGAACTGTCTCTAAGACTCTAGAGAATGACCCAACAATCTTTTATCTTTTAATTGTGAACTGTGAATTGTGAATTGTGAATTGTGAATTGTCTCTAAGGCTCTAGAGAATGACCCAACAATCTTTTATCCTTTAATTGTGAATTGTGAATTGTGAATTGTGAATTGAAAGAAATTGTGAATTGAATTAATTTTATCATAAAATATAGCATATTAGGAAATTATATTTTTGAGAGTTAAGGCAAAATTAAAATTAATATTAATATTAACGATAATTTAAAGGAGAATTTTATGATCAATATAGTGCGAGCATCAGATGAAAACATTGATGAGTTGTCTCAAATGGCATTGGATCTTTGGCCGGAAAATGATTTAGATGATTTGAAAAGAGATTTTGAATATATCCTTGGACATCTATCGGATAAGGTGTTTTTAGCCAAAGTCGATGATGAGTACATAGGGTTCATCCACATGTCCATTAGAAAGGATTACGTGGAGGGCTCGGCTTCAAGCCCTGTAGGGTATATAGAAGGCTTGTTTGTAAAACCTGAATACAGGCGAAAAGGGGTGGGAAGCGAATTATATAATGCAGGTGTTGATTGGGTTAAAAAGAAAGGCTGCTCTGAAATAGGCACCGATTGTACTATTAGAAATAATGTTAGCTTTGAATTTCTTATAGATATGGGGTTTGAAGAAACAAATAAAATGATTTGCTTTATAAAAGATATTTAACATAATTTTAGCATGTCTGTCTGAATTATTTATCACGTTAAACTCATATACTATAACTAAATAATATATTATCCTAGCATTTTATATTATACGAGGGGGTATTAATATGATAGTTGATTTTAATGACAGATATTTAAAGAGAAATTTGAGACTTGCTATGGATAAGCTTGGTATAGATAATGAGGAAGGTCTGGCAAAATATGATACTAAAAATATTAATGACGATATGATAAAAATTTTAGAAAAAATTATTTCAAGGAAACAGTATTTGGAAGATGAGTTTTACAAATTTACCAGAGCTACAGTTAGTGAAGAAGATTGTATTATATTTTTTGCTTTTCTTTTAGAGTATTTTCAAGGTTTGATAGCAGCTTTCGAAGGTGCTAATGCCTGTTCAAAAGACAATGAAGACTTCAATATAATCATGAGATATTTATATGACAATAAGATGAAAGTCCTCAATTCTTATATAAGTAGAGAGCTGCTGGAGAATATAGGATGGGAGTAAAATGATATAATTAAGTATAAGTCCCTGAATTTTAGGGATTTATTTTTTTAATAGAGCATTATATGTTATAATTCATTAATATAACAATATTTAATTTAAAGGAGTAGATCTACAATGATTAGAAATTTAAAAGATATAAAACCAAATATTCATGAGGATACATTTGTTGCCGATACTGCTTCTGTAATTGGTGATGTAACGCTTGAAGAGGGTGTCAGTATTTGGTATAGCACAGTTCTTCGAGGAGATATAGAAAATATTTATATCGGTAGGTATTCAAATATTTAGGATAATGCCTCAGTACATACAGAAAATGACATTCCTACAAGAGTAGGTGAGTATACAGTAGTTGGGCATAATGCAATAGTTCACGGGTGTACTGTTGGTAACAACTGTTTGATAGGAATGGGTGCAATAATATTGAATAATGCAATTATAGGAGATAATTGTATCATTGGAGCAGGCAGTTTAGTTACAGAAGGCAAGATAATACCTTCTAATTCACTTGTTCTTGGATCTCCCGGAAAGGTAGTTAGACAGGTAACTGATGAGGAAATTGCAAACATTCGAAAAAATGCCTTAAGATACTATGAATTATGGAAAAAACATATATAGTGAATTCGGCATTGATAACCGATTTTTGAGATACTTTATTATTTGTTGCTCTTTAAAATTATTTCAGCAATGTATATGCATTCTAAATTGTATTTTGGGTATAAATTATTCAACAATATATAAGTAATATAAATATAGGAGGTAAAGATATGTACATAGAAAAATACAAAAGTTGGCTGGAAGATGATTATTTTGATGAGAAAACAAAAGAAGAATTAAGAAATATAACAGATGAAAAGGAGCTTGAAGATAGATTTTACAAAGACTTATCATTTGGTACTGCCGGGCTAAGAGGGAAAATTGGGGCAGGGACAAATCGAATGAATCAATATACTGTTGCATTGGTAACTCAAGGGCTTGCCCAAACAATTATAAATAAAGGTCAAGAAGCCATTGACAGAGGAGTTGCTATTGCTTATGATGTCAGAAAATACTCTGATGTATTTGCAGAGATTACAGCTAGGGTGTTGGCAGGAAATGGAATCAAGACATATCTATATGACGGAATAAGGACTACCCCTTTATTATCTTATACGGTAAGAAGGTTAAATACTATTGCTGGCGTTGTTGTTACAGCTAGTCACAATCCTAAGGATTATAATGGATATAAGGTATATTGGGAAAATGGTTCTCAAATTCTTGATGATATAGCAGAAGAAATAGTTGATGAGATAAATGGAATAGAAAATTTCAGGAATATCAGCCTTATGGAGTTAGATGAAGCAATAAATAAAGGCTTAATCCAATATGTAGGTAAGGAATTGGATGATGAATATAATCAAAAAATTGTTGATATGGCTATAAATGATGATATCGATAAGGACATAAAAATAGTATATACTCCTTTAAATGGCACGGGCAATATACCTGTAAGGAGAGTACTTCGAGATAGAGGGTTTTCAAATATCGCAGTGGTACCGGAACAGGAAAATCCGGATTCTGAATTTTCTACTGTTGGATATCCAAATCCTGAAGATATAAGAGCTTTTGCATATTCGGAGAAATTAGGCAAGAAAATGGGGGCAGAAGTATTATTGGCAACGGATCCTGATTGCGATAGACTTGCTATGGCTGCGGCAAATCCGGATGGAAGCTATACTTATTTGAACGGAAATCAAGTAGGGGTGTTACTTATCAACTATATACTGTCTACAAGAAAAATAAAAGGAGATTTGCCTGAAAACGGTGCAGTTGTAAAGAGCATAGTTACCGGAGACTTAAGCAAAGTAATAGCTGAAAAATATGGAGTGGAAATGTTTGAAACCCTAACCGGATTTAAGAATATTTGTTCGTTGCCAAATAAATGGGATATAACAAAGGAATATGAATTTATTTTCGGATATGAAGAAAGCATTGGCTATGTTTACGGAAATATCGTTAGAGATAAAGATGCAGTTGTTTCTTCCATGCTTGTTGCTGAGATGGCAGGATATTATAAGAAGAGAGGTAAAAGCCTCTTAGAAGTTCTGGAGGATATCTATGAGGAGTATGGATATTATAGTGAAAGATTATTTCAATTGGTGCTGGAAGGGATAGAAGGGCAAAAAAGAATAAGCAGGATGATGATAGATATAAGAAACAATCCTATTTTAAAAATAGGGGATATGAAGCTGGTTAAAACTATAGACTATTTAAATGATGAAACCGATGCAGGAGTTTCGGATGTTTTAAAATACTATTTGGATGATGGGTCTTGGTATGCAGTTAGACCATCGGGAACTGAGCCCAAAATAAAATTATATGTCTATTCAAAAGCTAAAACTAAAGATGAATCAAAGCACAAAGTAGATTTAATAGAAAAAATAGTTAAAGAAAGAATGGAGTCAATAGAATAACATCGATGGTGTCCACAGAAATGAAGGGATAAAGATAAATCTAAAAGCGAAGGTCTTTCTATAAACTCAGGAATCGATTGCAAATTGCTGATTGTCAATTGCAACGAAAGATGTTATAATATTTAGAGTATCTAAATTATTTTATATAGAGGTGTATAAATGGAATCGAGTTTAAGTGAAAAGGATCTGCGGTCCAACATAATCAAACTGGCAGGGCCTGTATTTGTTGAATTGTTTTTAGGGACTTTATTTGGAATGGTTGATATGATTATGCTGGGGAGATATGGTGATGTGGATATTTCAACTGCTTCTATAGCAGCTGTAGGTATCACAAATCAACTTATGTTTATAGGACTCTCCCTCGTGCAAGCTTTAAATGCAGGAGCGACTGCAATGGTGGCAAGATATATAGGTGCGAAGAAAGAGGATAAAATCGAGTCTGTGGTAAAACACATTATGATATTGACTCAATTTTTTTTAGTTGTACCTATTTTAATTATAGGATTGGGCTTTACTGAGAATGTGATGACTTTCCTAGGTGCGCACCAAGATACATTGGCTGTAGGGACAGGTTATTTTAGAGTAGTAGTCTTAGGATTTATATTTCAAGCTTTTAATTTTTCTATCGTAGCATCTTTAAGGGGTGTAGGTGATACTAAAACGCCAATGCGAATCAATCTTACAGCCAATTTGGCAAACGTGTTTGGTAATGCAATATTGATTTATGGATTACTTGGCTTTCCCGCATTGGGGGCAACCGGAGCAGGCATATCCACAACCTTATCCCAAGTTGTTGCTACAGTACTTTTAATTAGATATATAAGGAGACCGGAAAGCACTATACATATAAACTTAAAACACGAATTTAAATTAGATAAAGATATTATCTATAATTTGACAAAAATCGGTGCTCCTGCAGCAATGGAACAGGTGGCATTCAGAGTGGGAATTTTAATTTTTACAAAACTGATAGCAACTCTTGGCACTGTAGCCTATGCCACCCATCAGATTTGTATCAACATATTAAATCTTTCTTTTACCCCAGGTCAAGCATTTGGAATAGCAGCATCAACTCTTACCGGTAGGAGCATTGGTGCAAAGGAACCTGATTTGGCCAATCATTATATCGAAGATTGCAATAAAATAGGAATCGTTATTTCAATCGTTATAGGGGTTTCACTTTACTTATTTGGTCCTTTTGTTGCCGGTTTATATTCAAATAATCCGGAGGTTGTTACTGAAGCAGCAAGTATATTGAAACTCATTGCGATTATTCAGCCTTTTCAAACGGTACAGTTAATAATATCCGGCGGCTTGAGAGGAGCGGGAGACACTATATGGACACTAGTTATCACATTTATTGGAATTATAGGAATTAGAGTAGTATTGGCTTATTACTTTGTTAAGGTATTGGAGATGGCATTATTTGGAGCATGGCTGGCATTATTAATTGATCAACTTGTAAGATGGGCATTAATAAGAATGAGATTTAAAACTGATAAATGGAAATATATAACCTTAAGATAAAGGTACTAAAGATCACTGGGGACTATTCCCAGTGACTCTTCTAGCTGTGGGGGTTGCTGCTAATCCGCCCAAAGCTGTTTCTCTCAATGTTTCAGGAAGTGCTTTTCCTACTCTATACATTGCCTCTACAACCTCATCGAAGGGTACCAAAGATTTCACACCGGCTAATGCCAAATCAGCAGAAGTAAAAGCATTTACCACTCCTGAGGCATTGCGTAAGGCACATGGATATTCAACCAAGCCGCCAACAGGGTCACATACCAATCCCATTACATTGATAAGAGCAAAACTTGCAGCGTCTAAAGCCTGTTCAGGGGTTCCTCCTGACATTTCCACCAAGGCACCGGCTGCCATCGCAGCGGCGACTCCACATTCTGCTTGACATCCTCCTTCTGCTCCAGATATAGTTGCATTTTTAGCTACAATTTCTCCAATCCCGGAAGCTGTAAATAAACCGTTAACAAGTTCTTCATCACTTAAATCAAGTTTTTCCTTAGCTGAAAGTATTGCGCTAGGCAGTATACCAGAGGCACCGGCAGTTGGTGCGGCTACGATTCTACCCATTGAAGCATTTACCTCTGAAGTGGACAGTGCCTTTGCCATTGCAGAATTTATAAATACTCCGCTCAAAGGCTTATTATTTTTTCTATAATCTTCAACCTTTTTTGAATCACCACCGGTCATACCAGATACAGATACGATTTTCTGATTTAAGGCAGCATTTGCAGATTCTTTCATGACATCTAAGGCATCCATCATTTTTTCTCTTATTTCTTCTATAGTAAGATCAGAAAAAGACTGCTCCTTCAATAAGACTATTTCAGAAATTTTCTTATTCTTCTCATTACATAAATTTAATAATTCTGATCCTTTGTTAAACACTATCTCATCTCCTTATGGGATTCATGAAACGAGAATATGTGATCTCACTTAAATTCGATATTTCATCGATTATATTTTTAGATAGTTTGCTATCCGTTTCACAAATCATAGTTGCAATATCTTTATCTCTAGTAACTTTCATAGTTGCTATATTTAATTCATTGTTAGACAGGATTGAACTAATTTTGCTTATAATTCCCTTTTTGTCCTTGTATTTAAGAATCATAGTAGGTAAATCTCCTGTAAATTCAACAATATCTCCATTTATATCGGTGATCACAATATTACCGCCGCCAATCGAAGATCCTATTACATAAAAATCTTTTTTATCTCTATATTTAAATAATATTTTAACCGTATTAGGATGTTGATATCCTAAATCTTTTTCAATAAATTTTATATCAATATTTTTATTCTTTGCAATATTGAGGGAATTTCTTATTCTGTCATCTGAAGGTTCAAAACCAAGAATTCCGGCTACTAACGCTTTATCTGTACCATGCCCTTTGTATGTTTTCGCAAATGACCCATGCAGATAAAATTCTACTTTATAAAAGTTACCATTTGATATTTCCATAGCTATTTTACCTAGTTTTACAGCTCCTGCCGTATGTGAACTGGAAGGCCCGATCATTATAGGACCAAGGATATCAAATGTACTAAAATCTTTCATTAAATTTTCCTCCTAATCTTTGATATAAGTATTATATTATCTTGTTAAAAAAAATGCAAATACTTAAATTCCCCATTATTATACAAATAGTGTATAATATAGATAACAAACCCAATCCTGAAAGAGAGGCGAAGATATGATTTTTACGATAGATTTAAATCCAATCTTAAAAAGAAAATATATCTTAAGCTCAACTGAACTTGATGATGACAATCTTATTGCTAAAGATGTAACCATTGGACCGGGCGGAGAAGCTATTGAGCTTTCTTATCTTCTGCACGGACTGAATGAGGAAGTTTTTCTAAGTGGATTTTTAGGTGGTATTAATGGTGAATATATTAGAAAGACTTTAAACGACGTCGGCATTTCAAATGATTATCTCTTTGTAAAGGATGAAACTGCTGACTCTATTATTATCTCCTTAAGGAATAGAGAAATCAACATAAAAGGGGAAATGCCTCGAATAACAAGAGAAGATATTGTCGGATTTTATGAACTATTCAATAGGAACATTTCCAGAGCTGATATCTTATGCTGCATAGGTGATTTGCCAAAGTATGTTTCAAAAGAAATTTTCTATAATTTTATATCTCTTGCAAATAGATATGGGAAAAAATCGTTACTTAGAACACATGGAGATGAGCTGAAAATTGCACTTGATGCATCTCCTTATCTTGTCTTGATAAATCAAACTGATTTAGAATACTTAACCAAGCTCAAGCTGGATTATGAATATGAAATTATTAAAGCAACGCAATATATACTAGATAAAGAAGTTAGTGTAATTGCTATAGATTTAGGCAGAAATGGAAGTATAGTTTTAACTAAAGAGCATATCTATAGGGTTGATATAGAAAAATTGGCATTATCCAATGTAAATATCAACTACGGATATATGTTGGGTGGATATGCATTGGCACTATCGAGAAACTATGATTTGGAAATGATGTTAAAATTGGGACAAGCATGCGGAATGGCAAATAGCTTCGAAGATTGGGAAACATTTGATATGGGTGATATAAAGAGGATAATGAATGATATTGATGTAAATATTTTCAATTATTAGTACAGTGTGGCTTGTGCATTGTGAATTGTGAACTGTGAATTGTGAATTGTGAATTGACTTAAGGAGGTGTTTTAAAATTATTAAATTTGTGCATACAGGAGATATCCATTTGGGACTCAAATTTAATAAAGTCTCATTTCATAAAGATAAGGCCGTCATGAGAAGGCGTGAACTTTGGTCTACCTTTGAGAGGATTGTAAATTATTGTACGGAAAAAAGTGTTGACTTTTTATTAATTGCCGGAGATTTATTTGAATATGATTATTTTACCATTGGAGATATTAAAAGGGTTAGAGACATTTTTATGAAAGCTAAAGGCATAAATATATTGATAGTTGCAGGGAATCACGATATTTTAAACAACAAATCTCTATATAATAGAGTGGAATGGAGCCCAAATGTGACTATCTTTCAAAATAAATTGGAGAAGAAAGTATTTTCTGATTTAAATACGGTTATTTATGGATATAGTTGGGATAGAAGTGAAATTGCTGACAATCATTTGTTCGATAATTTTGAATATGAACATGAAGATAATGATAAAAATAAGATGTTGATACTTCATGGTGATATAAATAAGGAGTCAAAGTATTTGCCATTGACCCTCGATGAGTTAAATAAACTCAATATGGATTATATAGCATTAGGCCATATTCATAAGCCTATTATATACAATGATAAAATTGCCTACTGCGGTTCACCAGAACCGTTGGATTTTGGTGAATTAGGTGAAAGGGGTATAATACAAGGCGTAATAGAAAACGGGAAAACTAAATTTGAATTTTTGCCATTTAGCATGAGATGCTTTTATGAAGAGGATATTGATATTGATGGAAATATGGGCTATTTAGATATAAAAGAGAAAGTAAAATCAATTCAAACGGGGAATCCGGAAAAAGACTTTTACAGAATTTATCTCAAAGGTTATGCTCAAAACGATATAAGTTTAGAAAATTTATATGAGGATATAGAGGAATATTTTTATCATGTAGAATTGTTTGATGAAACAATACCTGATTATGATCTTGATGCCTTGGAAGTTCTTCATAAAGACAATATAGTCGGCCAATTTATAAGAAATATGAAGGGTAAGGATTTAAATAAAAGATGTGTAAAAGAAGCCCTCTACATTGGCTTAGAAGTCCTTTTAAAGGAGGTATACTAGTGATAATAAATGAGCTAAATCTCATTGGATTTGGGAAATTTGAAGATAAACAGCTAAAATTTAAAGATGGCATCAATATTATATATGGGGAAAATGAAAGCGGCAAAACAACCATTCATAGTTTTATAGATGGTATGTTTTATGGATTTTTAAAACCAAATAGCAAGACCGTAAGATATACTGACGAACTTAAAAAATATCAGCCTTGGAATTCCAAAAGATATGCAGGGGTTATGATTTTTTCCCATGATGGGACTCTTTATAGAATAGAGCGTGAATTTAATAAAAGAAATGCAAATGCCAGGGTTCTTGTGGAGAATACTGCGGAAGATATAACTCAAGAAATAGACAATGGAGAAAAAAGTAAGAAGCTTCAACCTGGGCTTCATTTCTTTGGGTTCAACAATGCTGTTTACTCAAATACAATTTCAACCAGACAACTCTGTACAAAAACAGAAGACGAGTTGGCTGAAGAGTTGAGGGATAAACTTGTCAATGTTTCCACATCCCTAGATGAGAATATCTCTGTAGACAATGCATTAAAGGAATTGGATAACAGACTTAAAAGTATAGGTTCCTTAAGGGCACCTACATCAATTTATTGTAAAACAAATAATGAATTAATTGATATGGAGAATGAAAAAGAAGAAATTCTGGGATTAAAAGATGAATATTATAATTTGCTTGACCAATCTGAGGAGTTAAACAAGGAACTTCATAACTTGGAGAAAAAGCTTGATAAAGAAAGGTTACTGCTAAGACAGGTAGAATATAGGGAAATGAAAAATACATATGCCGAAGCTCTGAGATTAAATGAAAAATTGGATGATCTTAAAACACAATTGGACGATTTGGATAAATTCAAAGATTATTCGGAATCCGATTATGACAATTGCGCTTTAATAGAGAGAAAGATAGAAGTTAAAGAGAGCAGGATAGATGAGATTAACAAAAAGATAATGGAATTGGAAGAAAACTTGAGCGAATCCTCTGACATTGGCTTGCAAAGTATATATAAGGATATGGAAGAGATAAAAAAGGATTATTTAGCATTTGAAGGTCTTGAAGAGGGAAAAAACAAATTATTTTTATCCCAGGATAGTTCCGGATTGGAATTCTTAAAAAGAGATTTGGATTCAACGAAGGCAGAAAAAAATAAATACATTTTTGGCGGGATATCGATTTTTATTATATATATATTGCTTATATATTTATCAAAGGTATATGGATATTCTGTTGTTTTGCCTCAACTCCTTGTTCCTATGGTCATACTTTTAGTATGGAAAACTAAAAAAATTGACAAATCAGTTGGCAAAATTGAGGAAAAAATCAGAGAAACCGCAATTAACGGTGAAAATAGAGAAAGGAAAATTATTCAAATTGGGGAAGAAGAAAAAATAATTTTGGATAAATATAAGTTAAATTCAAAATTTGAATTAAGGGATCTATATGAAAGATCACAGAGAGAAAATTATAGAGTAGAGCAAAAATATGAATCTCAAGAGGAACTTAAAAATAAATTGAACATAGAAGTTAATAAAAAAAATGATTTGCAATCTGAAAAAGAAGATTTACTAAATTCTTTAAATGAATTATTATTAAAATATGGAGTAAATACCACATCTGAAATTCGAGAGGGACTTAATAAAAAAATAAAACTTGATGAAATTCAGATAAAATTTTATAATAAAAAAGAATTGTTTAATAAAGTTCTAGGTGATTATACTTTAGAAAAGTTAGAAAATGATTTAAATATAAATAAAGAATATGAGAATGATGAAATTATATCAGAAGACATACAATCTAAAAACTCTATAAAAGACAGCATCGAGAATTTGACCCAAAGTATATCTGATACTAAGCTTGATAAAAAAGGGATTGATGAAAAAATAAGTCTTATAAATCCAAAAATTTCACGATTAGTTGAGATAGAAGAAGAAATGGAAAGATGTAAAAATATTCTTGAAGAGTTTGATAACAAAAAAAATGCTATAGAATTGGCAAAGTCAACTATTGAAGAATTGTCTAAGGATATACACAATCAATTTGCTCCGCATATCAATGAAAAGGTTGGGAGCATGATAAATAAAATAACAAATGGGAAATATTCAGCTGTTAAAATTGATAACAAATTAAATATATCAGTGGTTGACCCTCAAATTGGAGAAGTAGTTGATATAGAGAACTTAAGCGGTGGTACTATTGATCAATTATATTTTTCTTTAAGGTTCGGGATTATAAATTCCATGACAGAGGATAAGCTACCATTGATATTAGATGATTGTTTTATTCAATATGACAACAATAGGTTAAATAATATTTTAAATCTTTTAATTGATATAAAGGATACAAGACAGGTTATTTTGTTTTCCTGCCATAACAGGGAGATGGAGGCATTGAATAATTTAAATATAAATTATAACCTAATTACATTAAGTTAAGTAAAACATTAAGATAAAAAACACTTAAAATACAGTTTTTTAGGGTTGATGTTAAACATTAAGATGAGGTGACTAAATGATCTACAGTATCGGAGATCTGCATTTTGATCATACAAAAAATAAGTCCATGGACATATTTGGCGAAAAATGGTTAAATCATGATGTCAGGATAATTGAGAATTGGAATAATACAATAAAGGAAGATGATTTAGTTCTGATACCGGGAGATATTTCATGGGCATTAAAATTGGAAGATGCTATAGAAGATCTAAGGGTTATTGATGAATTACCGGGCAAAAAGATAATGATAAAGGGTAATCACGATTACTGGTGGGGAAGCCTTTCAAAGTTAAATAGACTGAATATGAATTCTATAATTTTCATGCAAAATAATAGTTTTATATATAAAGATATAGGAATTGCAGGGACAAGGGGCTGGCTTTCAAAAGATAACGATGAATTCAAACAGGAGGATGAAAAGATATTCTTAAGAGAATTAAATAGGCTAAAACTTTCATTAGAAAGCCTAGGGGATTCTATTAACAAAAAAATAGTAATGATACATTATCCTCCTTTTAATATGGACTTAAGTCCCAATGAATTTGTACTGCTGATGAGAGAATATAAAGTAGATATATGTGTTTATGGCCATTTGCATGCAGAAGGTCATAAGTATGCAGTAGAAGGGCGAATCGATGAAATTGAGTTTCACTTGGTTTCATGTGACTATATAGATTTTATGCCAAAAAAAATAATAGGAGAGTGATGTTATGAAGGTTTTAATTAAAAAAAATTATGATGAATTGAGTAAACAAGCTAGTGAAATAATAGCTGAAGTGGTTAAGCAATCACCAGATGCTATCCTTGGATTAGCTACAGGAAGCACACCTATAGGTACTTATAAAGAATTAATAAGGATGCATAAAGAAGAAGATCTGGATTTTTCAAAGATTAAAACCTTTAATTTAGATGAATATGTAGGCCTCGGTGGAGATAATCCAAATAGCTATAGATATTTTATGGATCATGAACTGTTCGATCACATAAACATAAAAAAAGAAAATACCAATGTACCGGATGGAAAAACAAAAGATTTGTTGGATTTTTGCAAAAATTATGATAAGCGTATAGAAGAAGCAGGAGGACTTGACCTACAATTATTGGGTATAGGTTCTAATGGGCATATAGCATTCAATGAACCTGATGAGGAACTATCTGTAAATACGAGCATTGTTAAATTAACAGAAGAAACGATTAAATCAAATGCTCGTTTTTTTAATTCAATGGAAGAAGTACCAAAAGAGGCTCTATCTATGGGCATAGGAAGTATATTAAAGGCAAAACGTATAATCCTATTGGCAAGTGGAAAAGGCAAACAAGAAGCGGTTAAGAAGCTTTTAATGAGCGATAAAGTATCAACTTATCTGCCTGCATCATTTTTACTTTTGCATCCTGATGTTACAATTATTGCCGATGAGGATGCATATAGTTTGATGAAATAGGAGATTAGAAATGACAAAGGAATTAGAAGTTAAAGTATTGAATATGGATCTTAACGACATTGAAGAGAAGATTGTCTCATTAGGGGGCAGGATTCTGGCTAAGGAGCATCAGGTAAACACCTTGATTGATTCCAGCAAAACACCTATTAAAACATATCTTGATGCATATTTTAGAATACGTGAGACTCATGATATATTATCTAATACTTCGACCGTTACACTTACTCTTAAGAAAAACATTAAAAATGAATGTATAAGAGAAAATATAGAACTGAATACAAATATCGAAGATAAAGATGTGATGCTTGAGATCCTAAAGGATTTAGGATTTGACAAAGTAGTCGAGGGATTCAAAACAAGAATATCCTATGAACTTGAAGGAGCAAGACTTGATTTGGATAGATGGGATGAAAAAACATACCCATATCCCTATATGGAAATAGAAGTAGAGAATAAAGAAGACCTTGACAGGCTAATCAATTTATTAGCTATTGATAATGACAATGTATCAACCAAGTCAATAGTTGAGCTTAGAGAAGAAATAGGTTTAGAGTAACAAAATCCTCTAATTAAGAATAATATGTATTAATTCTTAATTAGAGGGGGTTTTAAAATGCTAGAAGGAATACTTGGGAAAGATAACGACATAATTATCTGGATTTTCGTAATTTTATTGTTGACCGGAGGTTTTGACGGAGGATTTGGTGGATTTGGAGGTTTTGACGGCTTGTTCGGTGACAATTGGATAATTTGGATTTTATTAATACTTCTATTATTCAATGATGGAGGACACAAACATTAAAACACAGTCTAGTTACTGTGTTTTCTTTTTGATTATGTATTGACAAAGTAACCAAATATTACTTCCTTTCATAATATGAATTGAGTATAAAATAAAAGGAGGCTATATTATGGTTGAAGAACTAGGTGCTAATAGAGAAAGAAGAGGAGGATTTTTTGGAGGATTTAATGAAATGGATGACTCCTTATTGTTCTTCTTTTTAATACTAGTTATACTATTCTCGAACTGTGGCTTTTTTGGTGGCGGCTGCGGGGGAGAAACGGACGACTCATTATTATTTTTCTTCTTGCTATTAGTTATCATATTCGGTGGATTCTGCTAAGATTTAAAAATCCCGTTTAAAACGGGATTTTTTCGTATTTTTCAAATTTTTCATATCACCTTTGAATAATATTCAACTACCAATTGATCTGCTATTTCAATGGGTACTTCATCTCTTTCAGGGATTTTGATTAATGTAGCCGAAAAGTTTCCTTCATCCTTTGAAATATATGGCAGACTGTTTAGAAGTGCATTATCAAAATTTTCCTTAAATAATTCTACATTTCTTGATTTTTCTTTCAATGTTATAGTATCTCCTACCTCAATTATATAAGAAGGGATATCAATTTTTTTTTCGTTTACCAAGAAATGTCCATGAACTACCATTTGTCTTGCCTGCCTTATAGACGTAGCAAAACCCATTCTATAAACTAAATTATCAAGTCTTCTTTCAAGTATTTTTACAAGAGCGTGACCTGTTTGGTCATTTGATTTCTTTGCGATTCTTACATATTTTACAAATTGCTTTTCCATTACACCATAATATGACCTCAATCTTTGTTTTTCTAACAATTGCTGTCCGTAATCAGAAAGCTTTTTATCAGCTCTCGAAGTACCTTTGCCTGCCCTGTCCATTGCTTTGGGATGGCCGCAGACATTTAAACCAAGTCTCCTAGATTGTTTAAATCTAGGTTCCATCATTTTAGCCATTTAATTATCTCTCCTATTTATTAGAATTCGCCGCGATAATTCAAAGCCGAATATAATATAACATAAATATTCATATTTGTAAATGATAATTATTATCAATATATGAGTTAAAATAATCCATAAAGTCAATTTCAATTGTAATAAATTTTCATATTTATTTAATCTCTGCATAATGGTATAGTATATTTAATGGAATAGGAGTTGATAGAAATGAAGATATTTATAAGCGCGGATATTGAAGGGGTTTCCGGCTCAACAGCTTGGGATGAAACGGAAAGAGGAAATGAGTTATATGATTATTTTGCCAATCAAATGACTCTTGAAGTCAAGGCTGCATGCGAAGGAGCAAATGAGGCGGGAGCAAAAGAGATTGTAATCAAAGATGCTCATAGCAGTGGCAGAAATATTGACCATAGAAAACTTCCAAAAAACGCTAAGCTTATTAGAAGCTGGGCGGGACATCCATTTAGTATGGCTGAGGAACTTGATGATACCTTTGACGCCATTATTTTTATTGGGTATCATTCTGCTGCAGGAAGGGATACAAATCCATTGTCCCATACTATGAATACATCTTTAGATTGTATTAAACTCAATAACCAAATAGCCAGTGAATTTTTATTACATGCATATATTGCGGCGTATTTGGATGTACCTATAGCCCTTTTGTCCGGAGATGCAGGGTTATGTGAAGAGGTTAAAGAATTAAATGAAAACATTAAAACCATAGCTGTTAAAGAGGGGAAGGGAAATTCTACTATCAACTTGCATCCTGAATTAGCATGCGATTTGATAAAGCAGGGTGTAAAAGAAATCTTGAGTAAAGATTTAAGTTACAATAGGATTGAATTGCCTAAATCTTTTATTTTAGAAATGAGGTATAGGGAGCACAAAGACGCGTATAAGAGACAATTCTATCCCGGAGTCATAAAGACAGACGAAAATACCATAAGTCTTAAATCAAATGATTATATGGATATTGTAAAGGCGGTTCACTTTTTAGCATAAAACCAAGGAGACAATAATGATGGAAGCTATAAACGACGATAAATTAATAAATAATAAGATATTTTCGATGATTTTGCCGATTACTGTTGAAAATATTTTGCAGATGACAGCAGGAGTAGTTTCTATGGCTATGGTGGGTAGGATTAGTTCAATTGCAGTAGGAGCCATAGGAATTAGCAATATCTTGTTCAGGATCATATGGTCTATATTCAAGGGCATTTCAACAGGGGCATCTGTTTTTGTTGCACAAAGCTATGGGGCAGACAATTTTAAAAAATTAAAAGATGTATCAGAGCAGGCTTTTATTTTATCTATAGCATTTTCTATAATATTTCAGCAAATATTGTATTGGAAAGCAGAATCCTTATTGAAAGTTTTTAATCCTACAAAGGATTTATTAGCCTATGGGACTCTTTATTTAAAAATAATTTCTTGGAGCCTCCCATTTGCTGCGGTTATTCTATTGGTCAGTGGAATATTGCAAGGTGTGGGAGATGCCAAAACTCCTATGAAGGTAATAGGAATTTTAAATGTTGTAAATATTATTTTCAGTTATATTCTCATCTTTGGGATATTAGGCTCTCCGGCTATGGGATTAAAAGGAGCCGCATACGCTTATAATATTTCATATATAGTTGCTGCTTTAATTGGACTATATGCATTATTCAATGAGGATGGTATATTGAGAAAATTAGAAGGAAAGTTTTTGCTGAAATTCAACGCTCAAGAATCCCTTCAGTTATTACGTTTTGGTATTCCTACAGCATTTGAATCAAGCTTTTGGCAATTTGCTTCAATAATTTTAACCAGAGTTATACTTACTTATGGAGAAACAGCATATGCAGCTTATCAATTGGGGCTTCAAGCTGAAGCAATATCTTATATGCCTGCTGCAGGCTTTGGTATTGCAGCAAGTACCTTTATAGGACAGGCATTGGGATCAAAAGATAGTGAATTGGGCAAAAAATATTTAAAACATTTAGTCAAAATTACAATAGGGATAACTCTGGTTGCAGGGGGGGTATTGGTACTATTTCCAAAATTGATAATGCGAGCTTTAACGGATGACTATGAAGTAATAAAAATAGGTGCTATTTATCTATTTGTAATGGGGCTGGTACAAGTACCGCAAAATTTAAGCAGTCTATTAAACGGGGGACTGAGGGGAGCTGGATATCCAAATGCTCCTATGATAAATTCCGGCGTTGGACTTTGGGTTATTAGAATACCTTTGGTATTATTAAGTACATATGTATTAAAATTACCATTGGCATGTGTTTGGATTATAATGGGTATTGACTTAATTTGTCGTTTTATTTTGTCCATAATAATATTTAAAAAGAAGGATATATTTAATAAATTTTAATTTACCAAAATAGTGAAATTTTTCACGCCTTTAGGGTAATAGTATAACATTAAGTTATAATTTGAGGAGGAGCGAGCATGCTGCTTATAAAAAATGTTGATGTATTGCCAATGAATAGCAATGAAGAAATAATAAAGAATACAAATATTTATATTGATAGAAGTAATATTAAACATATTGGAGAAATTAGAGAAGACTTTGAAATCACAAGAGTTGTAGATGGGAAAAATAAATTAGCAATGCCTGGGCTTGTGAACGGTCATACCCATATAGGTATGTCACTTTTGAGAAATTTTGCAGATGATTTACCATTACAGGACTGGCTGACAAAAAAGATTTGGCCTACAGAAGCTAATCTAACAGGAGAGGATGTTTATTGGGGTTCGCTCCTTAGTATGGTAGAAATGATAGAATCAGGAACTACCGCTTTTTGCGATATGTACTTTTTTATGGAAGAAGTAGCAAAAGGGCTTGAAAAATCCGGGATGAGGGGAGTCTTAACTCGAGGATTAATTGAAGATAAGGATAATCCCAATACTAAACTCAATGAAACCAGAGATATGTTCAACAATTGGAATGGAAAAGCAAATGGTAGAATTAAGGTAATGGTCGCGCCTCATGCACCATATACTTGCAGCCCCGAATTTTTGATTAAGATTATGGAATTGGCCGGAGACTTGAATACAGGAATTCATATACATCTATCGGAAACTAAAAAAGAAGTAGAAGATAGCTTCAATATCTATGGAAAATCACCAATTAAACATGTGTATGACTTGGGGCTATTGGATTTTCATACAATAGCTGCTCATTGCGTACATGTAGACGATGATGACATTGAAATGTTATATGAGAAAAATGTTTATCCTGTTAATAATCCGGGCAGTAATTTAAAACTTGCAAGCGGATTTGCGCCCGTTGATAAGATGCTGAAAAAGGGGATTAAAGTTGCATTGGGTACCGATGGTTCTTCCAGCAACAACAATTTGAATATGTTTGAAGAAATAAATCTTGCGGCAATAGTAAATAAGTCCGTCAATTTAGATGCTACAAGCGTTCCTGCATATAAGGCTATTGAAATGGCAACAGTCAATGGAGCAGAGGCTTTGGATTTAGGAGGAGAAATAGGTTCTTTGGAAGAGGGTAAGAAGGCGGATTTAATTTTAATAGATTTAGATAAACCTCATTTATACCCCAGACACAATCTAATATCAGCCTTAGCGTATGGAGTGCAAGCAAGCGATGTGGATACAGTGATAGTTGATGGAAATATATTGATGGAAAAGAGAATAGTCAAGACTTTAGATGTTGAAAAGATAAAATATATGGCAAATAAACATGCTAAAAGTTTGATAAACCGATAGTGAGCAAAAAATTTGTCCATTTTTATACGTTTAGGCTTGATAATTATAAGTCAAATTTCTTATGTTAAATTAACATTGTTGACAGATTAAAAGGATTATGATATTTTAATGTTAAAGAGAGTGTTGACAGCAATATACGTTAATAAATAAATTATAAGTGAGGATGTTGAGACATGGTTTATATAATTGAGGATATACCAATTCTTGCTTAAGAAATTTTTATATAATCAAGGTAATAAAATTACAAAATAATGACTATAAGTATCAGGCTGTACTTATAGTCATTATCTTGTGTTCATGTGATGTATGATAATATTTTTAACAACATTGTTTGTTAATTAATTATTATAAAAAAGTTGTCAAAAGGAGGAATTTAATTGTACGAAATAATCCACAAAAAACTATTGGCTCCAAGTATATATTCTATGGATATCAAGGCGCCAAGGGTAGCAAAAGCTGCGCAACCGGGTCAATTTGTAATTATAATCGTAGAAAAAAGCGGTGAAAGAGTTCCCCTAACCATCTGTGAATCAGATCCGGAAAAGGGCACAGTAACAATAGTCACTCAAGCCATGGGTTCATCCACTAAAAAATTAGTAGCAAAAGAAGTAGGCGAACATATCAAGGACTTTGTAGGACCCTTAGGAAAACCATCAGCCTTTGTAAATGAAGATATTGAAGAATTGAAAAAGAAAAAAATATTATTTGCAGGAGGCGGAGTAGGGACAGCGCCAATTATACCGCAAGCTAAATGGCTCAAAGAAAGGGGAATAGCATTTGATATAGTAACAGGTTCAAAGAACAAGGACTTTGTTATATTGGAAGATAGATTTAAAGAACTTGCAGAAACCCTTTTCATAGCTACAGATGACGGCAGTTATGGATTCCATGGTATGGTAACTAATGCAATAGAAGAACTGGTAGTAAATCAAGGCAAGAAATATGATCTATGCATAATAATAGGACCAATGATAATGATGAAATTTACATCCATGACAACAAAAAAACTAGGCATACCAAGTATAGTATCATTAAACCCAATAATGGTGGACGGAACAGGAATGTGCGGAGCATGTAGGGTTACGGTAGGAGGAGAAACAAAATTTGCGTGTGTAGACGGACCGGAATTCGATGCTCATCAAGTAGATTTTGATGAAGCACTTCGACGTCAAGGACAATACAAAGAAGAGGAAATCCAAAAAGATCACGAATACTGTGAACTAGTAGGGGGTATGATCAATGGCTAAATTTACTAGAACACCAATAAGCTATCAAGACCCAAAAGAGAGGATACATAACTTCGAAGAAGTATGTTTAGGATACACAAAAGAAGAAGCCATACAAGAAGCCAAAAGATGTATCCAATGTAAAAAACCAACTTGTGTTCCTTCATGTCCTGTAAATATAGATATACCAAGGTTTATAAAAAAAATAGCAGAAGAAAATTTCCAAGAAGCAGCTCAAATATTAGCAGAGTACTCAGCTCTACCGGCAGTATGCGGGAGAGTATGTCCCCAAGAAGATCAATGCGAAAAAACATGTATACTAGGCAGAAAAGGAGAACCGATAGCCATAGGAAAACTTGAAAGATTCGCAGCGGATTGGGCAATAGAAAATAAACTAAGTTTAGGAAAAACAAATGAAAAAAATGGTTACAAAGTAGCGATAATAGGCTCAGGACCGGCAGGGATTACATGTGCAGGGGAATTAGCCAAAGAAGGCTACCAAGTGAAAATATTTGAAGCATTACATGAACCCGGCGGAGTATTGGTATATGGAATTCCGGAATTCAGACTACCAAAAGAGAAAATAGTGAAAGTAGAAATAGAAAATCTAAAAAAATTAGGAGTAGAAGTAGAAACCAATGTAATAGTGGGAAGAACCATAACAGTAGATGAAATCTTCGAAGAAGGGTATGAAGCAATATTCATAGGAAGCGGAGCAGGACTGCCGATATTTATGAACATACCGGGAGAAAACACTAACGGGGTATTCTCCGCAAATGAATTTCTAACAAGGAACAATCTAATGAAAGCATATAGAAGTGACATGGACACCCCAATAAAAGTAGGGAAAACAGTAGCAGTAGTAGGCGGTGGGAATGTCGCAATGGACGCAGCAAGAACAGCCAAAAGATTAGGAGCAGAGGTCCATGTAATCTACAGAAGAACCCAATCGGAACTTCCGGCAAGAGAAGAAGAAGTAGAAAATGCAATAGAAGAAGGAATAATATTTAACTTCTTAACCAATCCGGTAGAAATATTAGCAGATGAAAAGGGATGGGTAAAAGGGATAAGATGTATAAAGATGGAATTAGGAGATGAAGATCAATCCGGAAGAAGAAGGCCGGTAGAAATAGAAGGATCGGAATATGAATTTGAAGTAGAAACAGTAATAATGGCCTTAGGCACATCCCCAAATCCATTGATACCGAGAACAACGGAAGGACTGGACTCTGATAACAGAAACCGAATCAAAATAATAGATGAAAATGGACAAACAACAAGAAAAGCAATCTTTGCAGGAGGAGATAATGTTACTGGGTCCGCAACAGTAATATTGGCAATGGGAGCAGGAAAAGAGGCAGCAAAAGCAATAGATAAATATATTATGGAAAAGAGTTTACAAACCAATAATTAGTATGAAAACCACAGTTTCTTTGGACTGTGGTTTTTTTTCATGTACCACTCATATTATTCTAAGTATTGGTTATAATTCATAATAATGTATATTGTACTATTATAGCTTAATATATGAAATGAGGTTTGAAAGTGATATCAAAAACCATAGAAGAAAATAAAGATAAAGTTATAAAATTATTTAACAATACTTCTGATTTAATCATTTATGAATTTGAAATCCTTTCAGAAGAGAAGGCTATGGTAGCATATTTCAATGGAATTATAGATAGGATTATCTTAAATGAAGATTTGTTGAAACCTTTAAAACAAGATTTAATTTCACCATGGGATGTAAGGTCTACAGTGTATATATCCCCAATCGTTGAAATAACCAAATTTGAAGATATAATCCTTCCTATTTCAAGCGGATGCGTAATCTTGTTTATAGAGGGTTTAAATTTTGCATATAATATCAATCTAGCCAAATGGTCAAAAAGGCAAGTAGAAAAACCAACCACGGAAGTGGTAATTAGAGGGCCAAAGGAGAGTTTTGTTGAAGATATTGTAGTAAATAGAACTCTTATCAGGCGTAAAATTAAAAACAACAATTTAGTTTTTGAAGACTATGTAATAGGAGAGCAAACCAATACGTCAGTATCTGTTGCCTATATGGTGGGAATAGTAAGACCTGAGGTTTTAGATGAAGTCAGAGATAAAATAAAGAAGATAAAAGTAGATAAGATTTTGGATAGCGGCAATATCGAAAGTTATTTAATTGACAAACCAAAAAGCCTTATATCCTCAATAGCCTATTCAGAAAAACCGGATATAGTAGTTAGCAAAATTCTTGAAGGAAGCGTTGCTATTCTATGTGATGGTTCACCAAATGTTCTGACAGTTCCAAATTTATTTATTGAGTGTTTACACTCAGCAGAGGATTATTATATTAGACCTCACCTTGCAACATTCCTAAGAGTAATAAGACTCATATCTCTATTTATGAGTATAACACTACCCGGTATTTATGTTTCGCTTGTGTTGTTTCATCAGGAGATGGTCCCAACAGAACTTTTGATATCCATTGCAGGACAAAGAGAAGGCGTACCCCTTTCTTCACCGCTTGAGGCCTTGCTTATGATATTATTCTTTGAACTGCTTAAGGAGTCGAGCATTAGGTTGCCTCAAGCAGTAGGTGAGGCTGTGACCCTAATAGGTGGCTTAGTGATTGGTACGGCAGCGGTTGAAGCAGGTGTAGTAAGTGCTTTTATGATTATATTAATCTCAGCAACCGGAATGGCTGAATTTGTCAATCCAAAACTTAGGGAGTTAATATCTATTTCTAGGTTAATTTTCCTATTGCTGGGGACTATTGCCGGATTGTATGGAGTAACCTTAGGACTGCTGGTAGGAGCGACTAATATGGTTTCATTGAAATCATTTGGGACTCCGTATATGTGGCCTTATGCACCATACAATAAAGAAGGTATGAAAGACAGTATAATTAAAACACAAATAAAAAAACTGAACTTTAGGCCAAAAGTAATAAGTAACAAAGATTCGATGAAAAGGAATGAAAGAATTGAATAATTTATCTAAAAAGACTCTCATTGTAATTTTTATATTGGCAATTACCATATTGTTGACATCATGTACCGGAGGCAGGGAGCTAAATACCTTGGGAATCGTTGTTGCTACCGGATTAGATCTGGAAGACGGTAAAGTAATTATTACAAATGAAGTGATAAATCCCGCTAAAGGATCCAATTCGGAGAATTCAACTACACAGGAGAATACACTATTTATTCAAGGCATCGGAGATACACTTACAGAAGCTTTTGTAAATACTACTCTTACTTTTGACAGAGAATTATATTTGCCTCATAGTCATATAGTCATATTTGGCGAAGAATTAGCTAAAAGAGGTATAGGGGATTATATAGATTTCCTTAGTAGAAATAATGAACAGCGTGAACAATCTTTTATGTTAGTTGCATTAGGCGCAAAGGCATATGATGTAATGGGAATAAATAGCGGCATTTCACAATCTCCCGGACGTTATATTTATGAAATAGTTAGAGGTGATATCTATAATGATGAGACTAGAAGTTTTACCTTAACTGAATTTTTCAAGTATTTTTACAGACCCCATGAAGGTTTCCTAACAGGGGTCCTAAAGGCTGTTGAAAAACCTCAAATAAATAAGGAAATATCGGAAAATGAAATGACAGTCATATGTGTTAAAGATGCGGCGGCTTTTAAAGGGGATAAACTGATAGGATATTATACGGGAGAAGAAATGATAGGATTTAATTTTATAGTAGGTGAATTGAAAAATGCAATTATTGAATTTGAGTCACCTGATTATCTGGTTGATAAGGATAGAATTAACTCAAGAGCAGGAAAATTATCTTCCGTGCAAGTATTTAGGAGCAAAACTAGCCAAAATTTAAAATTAATAGATGGGAAATTGCATCTATTTATTGATGTCAAATTTAGAGGTATATTGAGGGAAACAACGCAAGGCTTAGATATCAGTCAACCCGGGGTATTAAAAGAGATGGAAAACTCATGCGCAAAAGTGGCAAAATCATATATGGAGCAAGCATTAGAAAAAGGCATGAAAGAATTTGAATCCGACACTTTTGGTATAGGGCAGCTTGTTCACCGGCAATATCCGGATTTATGGAAAGAAATTGAGGATAATTGGGAGGGGATTTTTGTCAATTTGGATTATACGGTAAATGTTACAGCTCGTATAAATGATACGGGTTTCACCAATACTCCTCCAAATATAAGGAAGGGCAAACAACTATGAATTCTGAAAAAATTACTTCAAGACAATTGATACTATTAATTACGACTTTTGGTTTATCTGTGACAATTTCATATATGTTTGCTCTCAATTTGCCTCCTTCTAATCAGGATGTATGGATAATGATTTTACTATCGTTTGTATATTCTCTTATTTTTCGGATTCCGCTGTTATTTTTAAATAATAAATTTCCGGAACTTACTTTGGTTGAAATGTTAGAAAAGATTTTAGGGAAATTTGCAGGAAAGTTTTTTGGCTTATTTTATGCGTTGTATTTTATGGCCTACACAATCTTTATATTAATATTGCAAACCCAGATGACCGGTATAAACATACTGGCTAGTACACCAAATTGGTTAATAATAGGCTTAACGACAATAGCTTGTCTATATATAGGGTCAAAGGATTTAGTGATGATGTGTTGGACAGGTGAATTGGTCACTTCTATAAGCTTGTTTTCCATTGTTTTATTGATATTGTTAGGGTTAAAAAATGTAAATTTTACTTTATTGCTGCCAATATTAAGCGACTCAACCTTTGCTGAAATAAACAAAGGTGCCATCATGTTTTCCTTTTTAACGACTGATGTTTTTGTGCTGATAAAAGCTTCGCCATTTCTTGAAAATAAGAAGAATGTATATAAAATTTTTGTTTACTCCTCTTTATTTTTTACCATAATATGCGCAATTGCTGTGGCAGTTACCCAAGGTGCGTTAGGTTTAGAACAAGCAAGACATACAATTTATCCATTTTTAATATATACCCGAATTATAAATTTTACAGCTGCTTTTGAGAGGATAGACGTAGTTTTTGTTACAACGTGGATAGCCATAAATACGGGAAGAGTTGCTTTTTTTATGTATTTTGGATATATGGCCTTAAAGGATGTATTCAATATAGATAAAAGTAAAGTTCTTTTTATTGTTATAGGAATATTAATTGGAATTATTTCAATATACATAGCCAATAATATGACTATAGTTGTAGCTCAATCAATGATAAATTTGGCACTCATGTTAAGTACAGCCATATTTGTGACTATTATACCGTTAATTGCAATGATTGTTTACTTTTTTAGAAGAAGATCACTGGATACAGAAAAACTTTCAGAAAACTAATAAGGAGAAAAAGCCTATGGAAAAACCCAAAATTGGTGTTGATACAAAGAGATTAGAAGCATGGGATAAGGTTACAGGGACTGCAAAATACAATGCCGATTTCATCACGCCGGATACTTTACATGCTGTGATGCTTGCATCACCCTACGCCCATGCAAAAATCAAAAAAATCGATATAAAAAAAGCATTGAAATCTGAGGGAGTTCTTGCTGTAATAACGGGGGAAGATGCCCCATATCTTACGGGCTCTATGATTCACGATAGACCGCCTATTGCAAGGGATAGAGTAAGATATTTCGGTGAACCTGTAGCTGTTGTAGTAGCAAATACCGAAGAGCAAGGCATGAAGGGCGTTAGCCTTATTGATGTCAAGTATGAAGAACTTCCCGCAGTAAACAAAATTAAGGACGCTATAAAAGAAAATCCAATATTAATTCACAAGGATTTGAGCAGGTATACCTATGCAGCAACTGACATTTATCCAAAGGCAAATACGAATATTATGGATCATGTTAAGATTAGAAAAGGAAATATGAAATTGGGATGGAGCGAGTCGGATGTAGTAGTGGAATCTACATTCTTTTTACCTCAATCAGATCATATTGCAATGGAAACTAGAAATTCGGCAGCTCAGATTATGCATGATGGTACGGTAATTATCAATACGTCCACTCAAGGGCCCTTTGCCGTAAAAGAAGAATTAAGCGATATATTTAAAATTCCCGAAGGCAAAATAATTGTAAAAACACCATTGGTTGGAGGTGCCTTCGGAGGTAAAGCTACAATCCAGTTGGAATACATTGCCTATCTCGCATCTTTAGCTGTGGGCGGCAAAAAAGTTCTAGTCAGAAATACAAGAGAGGAAGACATAATGTCATCTCCGGGCAAGTTAGGCGTAGAAGGATATGTAAAAATAGGCGCAACTTATGATGGAATGATTAAGGCATTGGAGTGCATCTATTATGTAGACTGCGGAGCATATGCAGATACGGCACCTAGAATGGCAAAATCCATAGCTTCTGATTGTTCCGGTCCGTACAATATTGAAAATATTTATTGCGATTCCTATAGTGTGTATACAAATCATGGATACACAACGTCTTTTAGAGGTTTTGGTCATACTGCCAGTACATTTTGCATAGAAAGAATACTGGATAAATTGGCAAAAAAGTTATCTATGGACCCTTCAGAATTAAGAATTAAAAACGCAATAAAAGAAAATGATACCTCTCCTACTCAAGATAAGATAACCTTATCCAATACTGGGGATTTGAATGCATGTATAAATAAACTCAAAAAATTGATAAACTGGGAAGAAGGCACCCTTATTGAAAATGAAGATGGAATGATAAAGGCAAAGGGAATGGCTTGCCTATGGAAGACATCCAATTCCCCTACAGATGCCACTTCCGGTGCTATAATCACAACCAACAGCGATGGAAGTCTCAATTTGAATTTTGGGGCAACAGAAATAGGTCCCGGAATGAAAACTACAATGGCTATGTTATTAGCAGAAAAATTGAAGATGGGAGTTGAGAAAATCCATGTATTTATGGATGTGAATACTCAAGTAAGCCCTATGCATTGGAAGACTGTAGCCAGTATGACGACGTTTATGGTAGGTAATGCCGTATTAAAAGCTGCAGACGATTTGATAAAACAATTAAAACAAGTTGGCGCTATTGCTTTGAAGTGCCAACCGGAAGATTTAGATGTGGGGAATGAAATGATTTATATGAAAACAGATCCAAGCAAATTTGTATTCTTTAAGGATGTAGTCCATGGCTATAAATATGAAAATGGCAATGCTGTATGGGGAGAAATTATAGCAAAAGGAAATTTTATTATGAGACAATTGACACCTTTAGACAAAGAAACGGGAAAGGGAAAGTCGGGTATGTCGTGGACTGTCGGTGCACAAGCGGTAGAAATAGAGTACGATCCCAGAATGCATACCTATAGATTAATAAAGGCAGCAACGGTAATGGATGTTGGCAAGACCATCAATCCCAAAACATCAAAAGGGCTTGTAATGGGAGGAATGAATATGGGTTTTGGCTTGGCTACAAGGGAGGAATTCATACATGATGATGACTGCATACTGCAAACAACATCTTTAAGAACATATAAGGTAATGAGATTTGGAGAACAACCGGAGTATATAGTCGATTTTGTAGAAACTCCGCAAATGGGTGCTCCATTTGGAGCAAGAGGTTTAGCGGAGCATGGTATTTTGGGTATCCCTGCTGCTTTTGCAAACGCCATGTCTTTGGCAACCAAAGAGGAGTTCGATACGTTGCCCATTTTTCCAGAGACAATATACAAAAAGAAAAAAGAGGTGGAACAATGATACCTTTTGAATTTGAATATTATAAACCGGATACCGTTGAAGAAGCGGTAAATCTATATGATAGCTTATCAAATAAAAATAAAAAGGTCATTTATTATGGTGGAGGTACGGAGTTCATCAGCATGGCAAGAAGGTACAACATGTACGCAGATGCGGTCATAGATATAAAGGCAATACCTGAATGCAATGAGTTTGACTTCGATGGTGATGATTTATATATTGGTTCTGCGGTTTCATTAAGTCAAATTGCAGATATAAATAAATTTCCTCTGCTTAGCTTGGTGGTTAAACGAATTGCCGACCATACTATACAAGATAAAATAACTCTAGGCGGCAATATCATTGGCACTATTATCTATAAGGAATCCATATTACCGCTATTAATAGCAAATAGCGATGTCGTATTAGAGAATAAAACCGGAAAGCGAAGGGTTTCTCTAAATAAGGTATTTAATAAAAAACTTTTACTTGATGAAGGCGAAATGTTAGTTCAAGTTATAGTAAAAAAGGAATACGTAAATTTTCCATATCAGCATGTAAAGAGAACAAAAAATGAGAAAATTGATTATCCTTTATTGTCCGTATCAGCATTGAAGGATAATGATACTATCAATGTGGCATTCAGCGGTTTATGTGAGTATCCCTTTAGGGCCAAAAAGATAGAAAAGATATTAAATGAAGATAGTCTCGCAAAGAAGGACAAAATTGACGAGATTATAAAAAATATACCGGGTGAAATTTTACATGATGTAGGCGGAACAAAAGAATATAGAAAATTCATGCTGGGTGCTATTATAAGCGAAATATTGGATAGTTTTCAGGAGGAGGAGTAGATGTTAAAGATACTGGATAGTACGGTTATTACTTTAAACGTTAATGGAGAAGACCGTAAGGTAGTTGCAAAACCCTCTGACATATTATTATATACTTTAAGGAATGAATTAGGGTTAACAGGAGCAAAGCCGGGATGTGAAAATGGAGATTGCGGTGCATGTACAGTACTTATAGATGATATTCCTATAAAATCATGCCTAATGCTTACGGTAGAAGCAATTGGTAAAAGAATCTTAACGGTCGAAGGGTTAAAGAACGCTCCTATTCAAAAATCATTTGTAGAAAACTGGGGTTTTCAGTGTGGGTATTGTACATCAGGATTTTTGATGGTTTGTCATTCTCTTTCGAAGATGCATCCTGATGCAGATGATGTTACCATTCAGGATTGGCTGCAATCCAATATCTGCAGATGTACAGGGTATCAAGAGATAGAATATGCAATAAAATCAATATTAAATGGAGGTTCCTCTGATATTGAAGGATCTACGTTTTAAGACCCTAAAAACTTGACTTCAGCAACTCTTCACTCTTCATTTGTCACTCTTCTTAAAAAGCAGGGATCCTTCGAAAGCAATGCTTATACTGTCCGTCTCACCCTTAGACTACAAAGGGTACACGGCAGGACGACCCAAGGGTCGATTGTGAATTGTGAATTGCCGTGTGCCCGACAGTAGAAATTTCCAAGATTTCATATCTTGTGAAATTTCACTGAGTGGGTATGAATTGTATATTGAGCTGCTTTATATTAGACAATTTGTGTCAAAAATGATATTATATAGAAAAATAAGTATAATATTAATGGGAGAAAAGAATTATGTATGAAAGTACAACTACACCTATGTTTCAAAAAATAGCGCTGGATATTGCCACTGCTATATATACAGGGGAGTTTAAAGAGGGAGAAAAGATACATGGGCGTTCTACCCTTGCAGGAAAGTATAACGTATCGCCAGAGACTATAAGGAGAGCTATTAAGATTTTAGAAGATGTTGATGTCGTTGTATCGGAGAGGGGTAGTGGTATTACTATTTTGTCAAAGGAGAAAGCTTTTAAGTACATTAACAAGTTTAGAAATATTGAAAGTGTAGCCTCTTATAAGACAATCTTGGCAAATCAAATAGCAAAGAAAAATGAACTTGAAAATGATATTTTAGAAACAATTGATAGGATAATAGACTATACAAGCAGATTGAGCAATATTAATCCTATAACTCCATTTGAAATAGCAATACCTGAAAATAGCAAGCTTATAGGCAAATCTATATCCGAACTTAAATTTTGGCAGCATACGGGAGCGACTATAGTAGCGGTAAAGAGCAAAGATGGTCTTGTATTATCCCCGGGTCCTTATTTCACCTTTGAAATAGGGGATGTGTTGCTGGTTATAGGGGAGGATAAGGTATACAATGCAGTCAAATTATATTTAGAAGATTAGTTTTTACCTGTTCTTAGAACAGGTTTTTTTAAATTCAATTTCAATTGATAATAATTATCATTTAGGGTTTATTTTTAATATAATTGGTTATATATATAATATACCTAAAGATAAATTATTTAATGGAGGTTATTTTATATATGGAAAGATTGGTTGGCAGAAAAGCACCTGATTTTAGAATGAACACTTGTGATGGAGATGGATGCAACTTCGGGCAAGTTTCATTAAACAACTATAAAGGTAAGTGGCTTGTCATGTTCTTTTATCCTGCAGATTTTACATTTGTTTGTCCTACGGAAATTACAGGATATAGTAAAAGGATTGAGGACTTCAAAAAATTAAATGCAGATGTTATTTCAGTAAGTGTAGACAGTGAACATTCCCATAAAGCATGGATAAATTCAAGCCTTGGAAAAGTAAATTTCCCTATGGCAGCAGATATGACAAAATCTGTAGCAAGAGACTATGGCATATTAATTGAAGAAGATGGTGTTGCTTTAAGAGGGCTATTTATCATAGATCCTGAAGGAATTGTACGATATTCTGTAGTTCACGATCTGAATGTAGGCAGAAGCGTAGACGAAACACTAAGAGTATTGAAAGCATTACAAACAGGCGGACTGTGCCCGGTAGATTGGGAAGAGGGAGAAAACCTATTATAAAATAAAGTGATCATGGAACCAAGTATTTTTAAAAATACTTGGTTCCATGTTTTTTACTTGGAACATTTAATCCATAATGTAAAAAATAGGGGATTTTTATTATCATAGAAAAATTATTTCTGTAAACAATATATATGAGAAAAGATAAAAGGAGAGATGAAAGAATGACAGTCGTTAATAAATTGGAGTCTGCTCTGGCAAGTGCTAAAAGTTTGTCAGGAGACTTAAAAAGTTTTTCTTTAGATACAGACAATCAAGAAGCTAAACAAATGTTTGGGATGTTGTCCACAAATGCAGATAATATGGTAAATATGATAGAAAGTCGAATAAATACCTTGAAAAATGAAGAACCTCAATATAATCAAGAACAGTAAGTTAGAATGAACGTTTACATTCAAGTGTAAACGTTCATTCTTTTTATGTAAAAATAGATTAATTTGTATATAAAATGGATATGAATTGAATAATGATAAATTTAGGAGTGATGAATTTATGAAATATAAGATGTTGCATACTTGTATTAGAGTAATGGATTTGGAAAAGTCTTTAAAGTTTTATAAGGAAGCTCTAGGACTAAAGGAAACTAGAAGAAAGGAATTTCCGGAGGATGAATTTACATTAGTTTATTTAAGTGATGATTCAGGATATTATGAATTAGAATTAACATACAATTACAATCCTGAAAAGCCATATGAAATAGGCAACGGTTTTAGCCATATCGCAGTTTCCATAGAGGAGCTGGAAGCCTCAAGAGATAGACATAAGGAAATGGGCTATGAAGTGACAGAACTTATGGGATTGCCTGGAGAAAAACCGGGATATTATTTTGTGACTGATCCCGATGGATATGATGTTGAGGTTATAAGAGGATAATTAAATAAAAGTTGATAAAGTCCTTGTTTTTAGATTCAGGGGCTTTTAAATTCTCTAATTATGAGTTAAAATAATGACATCGAAGCTAAAATTAATAAGGGGTGAACTTAGGTGAATGGTTATTATTATGAGACTATAATTGGTAGGATTGGGATCGTAGAAAATGGACATGCTATAACTCATTTGTTTTTTAATGAGATTGATTTAGAAGATATAAATCTAATAGAGACTCCACTATTGAAGAAAGCACATGACGAGTTACAAGAGTATCTTGATGGAGATAGAAAAGAATTTGATTTGCCGCTGGAATTATCAGGTACCGAATTTCAGAAAAAAGTATGGAATGCTTTAATGGAGATACCTTATGGCCAAACAAAAAGTTATAAAGATATAGCCGAAAGAATAGGAAATATAAAGGCATGTCGCGCTGTAGGAATGGCAAACAACAAGAATCCCATTGCCATATTTGTACCTTGTCACCGAGTTATAGGCTCAAATGGCAAGCTTGTAGGGTATGGCGGAGGGTTAGATATTAAGGAAAGGTTATTGGAATTAGAAAGTCGGACAGGGGAAATTTTTAATGCCTGATTGTCATAAAATTAAAAAATAAATCTGGAGGCAATTATGAAAAAAATAATTCTATTTGGAAGTAAATATTGCCCGGACTGTGAACCGGCGAAAGAGTTTCTTTCAAATCATAATGTAAAGTATTTGTATCTTGATATTTCAGAGGGAATGTTAAACTTAAAGAGGTTTTTGAAATACAGAGATAATTGTGAAGAGTTTAATGAAATAAAGGAATTGGGTAAAGTTGGAGTGCCTTGTATAGTTGTAAATGATGGAGAACAAATTTTATTTGACTATAGTAAGTTTGAAATATGATAGGATTATGTACACTGATGGAGGAAGGATGAGGGCTGTATGAAAATTGTGGTATTGGAACCGCTGGAAATTCCCGAAAAAGATATTAGATCCATTGCAAAAAAAACCGTCAATGGGGAACATGAATTAATATTATATAATGACAAGACGGCAGATGTTGAAGTTCTTAAGGATAGGGTGAAAGATGCCAATGTATTGGTAATCGCTAATATGCTTTTGAAAGGAGAAGTTATCAATTCAGCGGAAAAGCTTAAAATGATTTCCATAGCGTTTACAGGAGTAGATCATGTTGATTTAAAGGTTTGTAGAGAAAAAAATATTTTAGTATCTAATGCTGCAGGATACAGCACCAATTCAGTAGCAGAGCTTGCCTTTGGGCTTATAATTTCCTTATTAAGAAATATAGTAGTTTTAGATGAAGTTACCCGGAATGGCGGTACTAAGGATGGATATGGTCAAAATGATTTATATGGCAAAACTCTTGGAGTGATAGGAACGGGAGCCATAGGGAAAAAAGTAGCTGAGATTGGTTTAGCTTTTGGGTGTCATGTCATTGCATTTAACAGAAGTGAAAATAAAGATCTAATTTCAAAGGGTGTTAAATATGTTGATTTAGAGGATATTTTTAAAGAAAGTGATATTGTTACAATTCATTTGCCATTAACGGATTCCACTAGAGGCATAGTAAATAATGACAGATTAAACTTGATGAAGAAAAATTCTATTCTAATCAATACTGCCAGAGGACCTTTAGTAGATAATGAAGCCTTGGCAAATATTTTGCATGAAGGCAAGATATCGGGTGCAGGTATAGACGTATTTGATATGGAACCGCCATTACCCTTTGAATATTCCCTATTAAAAGAAAATAGGGTAATATTAACGCCACATATAGGATTTGCAACTGAAGAAGCTATGATAAGAAGGGCTAAGATAGTATTTGAAAATATATCAGGATGGATTGAAGGCAATCCACAGAATGTGATTTAGTAAAGAAAAAGAGGATATTACTTATAAAAGTTGTATCCTCTTTTTTTGGGTATAATAATATCAAATGCTAAGTGAAGGAAGTGATGCTGTGCCTGATGCTAATATACCTAATAGATTAATAAATGGAAAAAGTCCTTATCTTCTGCAACATGCTTACAATCCTGTTCAATGGTATCCATGGGGTGAAGAAGCTCTAACTAAAGCTAGGTCTGAAAACAAGCCTTTGTTTATATCCATCGGTTATTCCGTATGCCATTGGTGTCATGTGATGAATAGGGAATCATTTAATGATAATGATGTGGCAGATGTGTTAAATAAACACTTTATACCTATAAAAGTTGATAGAGAAGAACGACCTGATATAGATAAAGTTTATATGACATTTGCAGAAGCTATGATGGGTTCTGCAGGATGGCCTTTAAATGTAATAGCTACCCCTGAAGGGAAACCATTTTACATTGGGACATATTTTCCCAAAACAACAAAAAATAGGATGATAGGGATTATAGATTTGTTAAACACTTTAAGTACTATATGGCAAAAAAACAATAAAAAGGTCATTGATGAAAGCAATCATATCTTTACGGAAGTACAAAAATATAGTGATGATTCAAAAGCAGGAAATGTAGATGCAACGATTTTTGATACTGTAAAAGATGTACTTGAAAATCTATATGATAAAAAACATGGAGGATTTGGAACATCTCCTAAATTTCCTATGCCTCAATATTTATTATATCTTCTAAATTATCATGAAATGAAATTTGATGAATCTGCTTTAAATATAGTGGAAACTACTCTAGTAAATATGTATAAGGGAGGAATCTTCGATCATATAGGTTATGGATTTTTTAGATATTCTGTAGATGAAAAATGGTTAGTGCCTCATTTTGAAAAGATGCTATATGACAATGCTCTAATGTCTTTGGTGTATATTAAAGCCTATGAGATAACAAAGAAAGACTTTTATATGGAAGTTGCAAATAAGATATATGAATTTATTATTAGAGATTTATTGGCTGATAATGGAGGATTTTACTCATCATTAGATGCTGATACAGAAGGAGTAGAGGGTAAATACTATTTATTTGATTATGATGAAGCACTAGATTTATTGGGTGAAGAGTGGGGAGGATTATTTAATAGATATTATGACATCACTGAAAAGGGAAATTTTGAGGGGAAAAACATTCCAAATCTACTAAATGTCAGCCTTGAAAATATGGATGCTAATGATTCTGCTATTTTAGATAGCATCTTGCAAATGCTTATTACCTATAGGGGAAAAAGGGTAAACCCTCACAGAGATGAGAAGATATTAACCTCTTGGAATGGACTTATAATAGGTAGTCTTGCTTATGCAGGCAGATTATTGGGAAATAAGTTTTATATCAAAAAGGCTGTGGAGGCAGCAGACTTTGTTATTTCTAAATCTATTGATGAAAATGGGAATTTACTATCCACCCATATTAATGGAAGTAGCTATAATTATGGATATCTTGAGGACTATGCATTTTTTATCTATGGTCTGATCAATATATATAAAGCCAATTTAGATGATAAGTATCTGGATATAGCAAAGAAACTTACGGATGATATGCTGGATATATTTGGAGATGGGGAAAATAAAGGATTATACTTCTACGGCAAATATTCTGAAAAGCTTGTATTAAGGCCTAAAGAATATTATGATGGAGCAATTCCTTCAGGAAATGGATTTGCCCTTATAGATTTGATGTCCTTGTTTGTTTTAACCGGTGAAGAGAGATATGCTAATATTCACAATGAGATGATTCATAGTTTTGGGGAAAGTATAAATACCAATCCTCTGACGTATTTATACTCAGTAATGAGCTTAAATAATTTTATCGGATAGGTTAATCATGTATCGGATGAGGCATAAATAGAATAAACATACAATCCATATAAAAAAGGAGAGTTTAATAAATATTGAAAGAATGGTTTACAAATTCAATTTTTAATATATAATAAATATTATATATCAACGATGATCAAGAATAGTAGTTATATAAAAGGACTAAAGCGAATTAGGGATGGTGGGAGCCTAATGTTACTTTTATAATGAATGGGCTTGAGAGTATTGCTTGAAAAAGTAGAGCAAGGGTTAATCACCCATAAAAGATTAAGAGTTGGCTTTTAGAATAAAGCAATTAGAGTGGCAACGCGGAAACCTTTCGTCTCTTTTAGAGAGTGAAAGGCTTTTTTAAATTTTTGATAAGGAAGTGTTAATATGGAAAGAAAAGTTGTATTTAGTGGAGTTCAACCATCAGGAGCACTAACTATAGGCAATTATATCGGAGCACTAAGCAATTTTGGTGAATTGCAGAATGAGTATGACTGTTATTACTGCATAGTAGATTTACATGCTATCACTGTACCTCAGGTGTCTGCTGATTTGAGGAAAAGAACCCTTGATGTGCTGGCTTTGTATATGGCTTGTGGATTAGATCCTGAAAAATCAACATTATTTATTCAGTCACATGTACCTCAGCACGCAGAACTATCGTGGGTTTTAGACACCATAACATATATGGGACAGCTTAATAGAATGACCCAATTTAAAGAAAAATCCAAAAAATCAGATGAAAATTTAAATGCAGGTTTATTCACTTATCCTGTTCTAATGGCAGCAGATATACTGTTATATCAAACGGATTTTGTTCCTGTAGGTGAGGATCAAAAACAGCATTTGGAGCTTGCAAGGGACTTGGCAGAGAGATTTAATAATAGGTATAGTGAGACATTTAAAGTACCTGAACCGTTGATCAGAGAATTTGGGTCAAAGATAATGAGCTTACAAGATCCAACGAAAAAAATGTCTAAGTCTGATAACGACGAGAATGGCTATATTTTAATATTGGATAGCGAAGATGCTATTAGAAGAAAGATAAAAAGGGCAGTTACTGATTCTAAAGGAGAAATTTCATACAATGATGAACAAATGGGATTAAAGAATTTGCTTAATATTTATTCCACATTTTCAAATGAGGATATAGCTGACATAGTAAATAAATACGAAGGTCAAGGCTATGGTAAATTTAAAGAAGACTTAGCTGAGATAATAATCGAAGGACTGTCCCCAATAAAAGATAGATTCAATTATTTGATTAAGAATAAGGATTATCTGGAGAAAACCTATACCGGAGGGGCTGAAAAAGCAAAATATCAAGCTGAAAAGACTTTAAGAAAGGTATATAGAAAAGTAGGATTTATACAAAAATAAATAGTAGGGCAGACAGGGCCGTCTGCCATCCTATTTATTTACCTTGCATTGCTTTTTCAGCAAATTGAGTAGTTACTATCTTTTCATAATCCGCCCTTTTGTCTAACTCACCAGCCAATTCCATAATATCCATCATACGATTTAATCCTTCTTCAGTAATTATCAAATCAGGCTTCCAAGAATCTTGGGATCTATATCTATCTACTAATGTCTTCAATACATCCATATCTGTGTCAGGGAATTGAGGTCTAACTGCTTCGGCAACTGCTTCATTAGAATTTTCCTGAACCCAAACCATTGCTTTATAAAGAGCATTTGTAAACTTTTGAACTACTTCCGGACTTTTCTCCATGTATTCTCTTGTAGCTGAATAGCATGTATAAGGGATGTATCCGCCTGCTTCACCTATTGAGGCTACAACATATCCTTTGTCTTCCTTTTCCAATTGTGCGCCTACAGGTTCAAACAATGATACATAATCTCCTTCTCCGCCAACAAAAGCACCTGCCAGCACATCAAATTGTACATCTGTTCTGACATTTACATCTTCAGGGATTTTCAAACCATTATTCTTGATAACATATTCTAGGGTCATTTCAGGCATCCCGCCTTTTCTGCCACCAAGAACTTCTTTACCTTTTAATTTATCCCATGTAAAATTATCGTCTTTTTCTCTCCCAACTAAAAAAGATCCGTCTCTTTGTGTAAGTTGTGCGAAATTGACCACATAATCTTCTCTGCCTTGATTAAAAACATAAACTGTTGCTTCCGGACCCATAAAGCCTATTTCAGCTTCATTGCTTAATAGTGTTGCCATTACCTTATCCGCGCCTTTTCCGTTTATGAGTTCGATTTCCAAGCCTTCCTCGGCAAAGAACCCTTTTTCTATTGCTACATATTGAGGCGTATAAAACAATGAATGAGTTACCTCAACTAAACGAATTTTTTGCAGCTTGTTTTCGCCTTTGCAGCCAGTCATGACAAAAACAACCAATAAAAGTATGCTAAAAATTAAGACAAATCTTTTAAAAACCTTTGACATCCTATCCCTCCTCGGATAATATAATAATATGATTAGTTAATAGCTATAATATTCTAAATTATTTTTATGGTTACTGGGAATTTAGACTTAAGGAGGTTAAATGCTTGAAAATTCCAAACTTGATATCTATATTTAGATTATTTTTGATTCCGGTTTTTTTATTAGTTTTTCATTCAGATATTGAAAATCGTATTTTGTATTCCGGGTTAATTTTTTTGTTAGCAGGGATTTCAGATATATTGGATGGATATATAGCCAGAAAATATAATCTTACATCCAAGTTAGGAGCGATGCTCGATCCTCTTGCTGATAAATTGATGAGCTTTGCAGTGCTTATAAGCTTTACAACGGTTAAGCTTATACCATTGTGGATTCTAATCCCCTTTTTGATCAAAGAGCTGATTATGATATTCGGAGCGGCATTTCTATATCTAAGACGTGATAATATAGTTATACCGGCAAAACCATATGGAAAGGCGGGTACTGTATTTTTATACATATCAATTTTTTCAATCGTTTTAAGGGTTCCTAAGAATATATCATATATCTTATTAACCATAACATTGATTATAAATCTAGTAGCTTTTTATAATTATTTGAAGATTTCATTGTATTCTATTAAGAATCAATCATAAATTATTGACAAATAATTTTTATATGATTATAATTAATGCACTAATTAAAAATTACGCTGATAAAGAGGAGTAGACGGGTATCCTTTAAAGAGAAAAGGTCATATGGTGGAAGACCTTAAGGCTCTAATCGTTGAAGGTAGCTTTGGAGTATTTAAACTGAAACTTTAGTAGGTTTAAACGGCAATTACCGTTATATATTTTAAGAGCCATATTTTTTTAATATGGAATCAAGGTGGTACCGCGATGCCCTTCGTCCTTATATTTTGACGAAGGGATTTATTTTTTAAGGAGGAAAGTATATGCTGGAGAATTTATCAAAAACGTATAATCCGAAAGATTTTGAAGATAGGATTTATGAGTATTGGAGTGAAAATGGATATTTTACACCTAAAGTTGATAAGACTAAAAAACCCTATACTATTATGATGCCCCCTCCAAATGTTACGGGAAATCTTCATATGGGTCATGCGTTAAATAATACTATTCAAGATATTTTGATAAGATGGAAACGTATGGAGGGATATGAAGCCCTTTGGCTTCCGGGAACCGACCATGCAAGCATATCTACAGAAGCAAAGGTAGTTGAGAAGATTAAAACGGAAGGGAAATCAAAGGAAGAGCTTGGAAGAGAGAAATTTCTTGATGAAGCTTGGGAGTGGACTCATTTATATGGTGGAACGATAAAGACTCAACTGAAGAAACTTGGTGTATCCTGTGATTGGTCTAGAGACAGGTTTACATTAGATGAAACTTTAAGCAAAGCAGTAGAGGAAGTATTTATTAGATTATATGATAAGGGGCTAATTTATAGGGGAGATAGGATTATTAACTGGTGCCCAAATTGTCATACAGCAATATCTGATGCCGAAGTTGAGCATGAGGATTCCCATGGGTATATCTGGTCGATCAGATACACAATCAAAGGAAGTTCTGAAAGTATAACCATAGCGACTACCAGACCGGAGACTATGCTGGGAGACTTGGCAGTAGCAGTTCATCCTGATGATGAAAGATACAAACACCTTGTAGGGAAGACTCTGATACTTCCACTGGTAAATAAAGAAATACCTGTAATAGCTGATAACTATGTAGATATGGAATTTGGAACAGGTGCTGTAAAGATAACGCCTTCTCATGATCCCAATGACTTTGAAGTCGGTGAAAGATTCAACCTAGGGCAGTGTGTTGTAATAGATGAAGATGGAAAGATCAATGAAAATGGCGGAATATATGAAGGGCTTGACAGATATGAAGCAAGGAAGAAAATCATAGAAGATTTGAAAGATCAAGGATATTTGGTTGAGATAAAGGAGCATGACAATGCCATTGGACATTGTGAAAGATGTAAGACCATAATAGAGCCTATAATTTCAAAACAATGGTTTGTAAAGATGGAACCTTTGGCTAAACCGGCTCTTGAAGCATATAAGAAGGGCGAATTGCATTTTATTCCGGAGAGGTTTGGGAAAATATATGTAAATTGGCTTGAAAATATTAAAGACTGGTGTATTTCAAGACAGCTGTGGTGGGGTCATAGACTTCCGGTTTATTACTGCGAGGATTGTAATGAGATAATAGTCTCAAGAACAAAAGTAGAACAATGCCCAAAATGCAATAGCAAAAATGTATATCAAGATACTGATACATTGGACACTTGGTTTTCCTCTGCACTTTGGCCTTTCTCCACTTTGGGCTGGCCTGAAAAAACGGAGGATTTGGAATATTTCTTCCCTACAGATGTCTTAGTTACAGGGTATGATATCATATTCTTCTGGGTAATTCGAATGGTATTTTCAAGTATTGAACAGATGGGAGAGCTTCCATTCAAAGATGTATTCCTGACAGGACTTGTAAGAGACTCTCAAGGCAGAAAGATGAGCAAATCCTTGGGTAACGGAATAGACCCTCTGGAAGTTATTGATGAATATGGAGCAGACGCTTTAAGATTTACCTTAGTAACGGGGAATTCACCTGGAAATGATATGAGATTTTACATGGAAAGAGTTGAAGCAAATAGAAATTTTGCAAATAAACTTTGGAATGCAACTAGATTTGTTTTGATGAATTTACAAGAGGATGTAATCCATGATGATTTAGACTTAGATAAATTGGAGGAAGAGGACAAATGGATTTTGTCCAAATTAAATAGCCTAATAAAGGATGTAACAGAAAATTTGGGTAAATATGAAATAGGGTTCGCTGCACAAGGTATATATGATTTCATCTGGGATGAATATTGTGATTGGTATATTGAAATGGTAAAATCCAGGCTGTATGGGGAAGACGGAGACAGCAAATTGATTGCACAAAATGTTCTTAGCTATGTCCTTAAGGGTATTTTAAAGCTTCTTCATCCATTTATGCCTTTTATAACGGAAGAAATATGGCAGCATCTACCAGACAATGATAATGCTCTAATTATTGAAGGCTGGCCTCTTTATAATATAGATTTCAATTTTGAAGAATCTGAAATGGCCATAGAGTATATTAAAACTGCAATAAAGAGCATAAGAAATGCAAGAGCCGAGATGAATATTGTACCTTCTAAAAAAGCAAAGATAATCTTTGTTACTAATGATAATGATATAAAAAGAATTGTAGAAATAGGAAGGAGATATTTTATTAATTTAGCAAGTGCCGAAGATATCCAAATATTTAATGACAAGGCGACTGTAGGTGAAGACAATATTTCCATAGTATTGGATGGATGTGAAGTATTTTTACCATTGAAGGATTTGATAGACTATGAGAAAGAAATAGAAAGGCTAGAAAAAGATAAAGAAAAGTTAGAAGGGGAAATAAAACGCGTAATAGGCAAGCTTTCAAACGAAGGATTTGTGAAAAAAGCTCCTGCTAAAGTCGTTGAAGAGGAAAGAGAAAAGCAAAAGAAATATGAAGATATGCTAAATCTGGTCATTGAAAGATTAGATGTTATAAAAAACAATAGATAGGAGGGAAAAAGGTTGAACTACGAGGAGGCACTTGATTATATTAATGACAAGGATAAGTACGGATCCAGATTGGGACTGGAATCAGTTGGACGTTTATTGGAGCTTTTAGGCAATCCTCATAAGGTACTAAAATATATCCATGTTGGAGGCACGAACGGAAAAGGCTCCACTTCATCTTATCTTTATCATTGTCTTAGGAGCGAAGGATACAAAGTAGGTCTATATACTTCTCCTTATTTGGAAAGGTTCAATGAAAGAATTCAAATAAACGGAGAAGATATACCGGATGAAACATTAGCAAGAATCACTGATATGGTACGTGAAAAAGCCGACATAATGGTATCTGAAGGGCTACTTCATCCAACCACCTTTGAAATTATAACAGCTATAGCTTTTTTATATTATAAAGAAGAGAATGTAGATTATGTCATATTAGAAGTTGGCTTAGGAGGAAGATATGATTCTACAAATATCATAGATGAATCCCTTGCATCAGTTATAACTACTATAGATTATGACCATATTGAAGTTCTGGGAGATACTCTTGGTAAAATTGCATATCAAAAATCGGGAATTATCAAAAAAAATGGAATAGTAGTGTCTTACCCCCAAAATGAGGAAGCACTGCAGGTTCTAAAAGATGTATCTAAAGAAATGAATGCAAAATTTTATCTAACAGAAATGGAAAATGTTAAAATAAAAGAAGAGAATAATAAGGGAAGCGTATTTGATTTTAAATACAATAATGTTGTTTTAGAAAATTTGAAAATATCCTTATTAGGCGAATACCAAATCTTCAATGCCTCCTTAGCAGTAACAACATTGATTGTATTAAGAGAAAATAAGTTGATAAGTATTTCCGATGAGTCTATTTACAAAGGGCTTATGCATACAAGGTGGAAGGGAAGACTGGAAGTAATAAGGACAAACCCAACTTTCTTAATAGATGGAGCGCACAATGTACAAGGAATCAATCAATTAACAAAAGCGATAGATCTTTTTAAATACAATAGATTAATTCTTGGAATTGGGGTATTAAAGGATAAAGACTATAAGCATATGGTTGATGTATTAATCCCAAAGGCTGATGAAATAGTGGTTACAGAAGTGGATATGCCTAGGAAATTAAGTGCTGAAGATTTAGGTAATTTAATTAGAAATTATAATGAAAAGGTGTATGTAGAAAAAAATATAAAAAATGCCGTCTTAAAGGCTTTTGAAATAGCAGATGAGAAAGACCTAATAGTATTTGGAGGCTCACTTTATTTGATAGGTGAAGTAAGGAAGATAGCAAAACAACTTTAAATTTTCTCACCCCTAATCTTGATATTGCATAGATTGTTATATAGGATTGGGGGTGTTTTTTTGAATAAAAATAAATTGATAACAGCCAATATTGGAGATGACAGTATCAGCATAATGGATATAGAGACACCAAGCAATATAACAAATGTGTTTCTCAAAGAACTGAAATATAAAAATGGAAGTTTTATTGCAAATTTAATTAGAAGGAAAATGGGACCATTGGATTTAGTAGCGGATGAAAACTCAAATTTAATCATATTAAATTCCTATGAAGAATCGGTAATCAGCGTCGACATCAACAATGGATATTTTGAAAAAATTGCAAACGTAGGGAAAAATCCTGTTTGTATCAAAATATTCAATGGGAATATCTATGTTTTAAATTGTGATTCAAATTCTTTATCCATTATAGAAGAAAAGACTAAAGAATTATTCGAAGAAATATATTTGGGCGAAAAGCCTACTGATCTACAGATAGATAAGGCGGAAAACAAATTATTCATTGCTAATTCTAATAGAAATAACATCACAGTTTTGAATTTGCTGGATTACAGTATAGAAAATATAAAATTAAATAGTCAACCTATTAGAATTATCATTGGGAAAGAAGATATCATTGTTCTTTCATATTTAAATAATGGAGTAATTAATTTTAGCGAGTTGTCAATTATTAATAAATATTCTAAAAAAATAACAAGTAAAAGCATAAAAGGGATATTTATCGATATTGTAAAATTGGGAGAAGATCTATTTTTATTAACAAACCCCGAAGACGGATATTTATATAAATTTAAAAATAATGATTTGAAAAAATATATTTTTTTAGGTGGTATGCCAAATAAAATGGTGCTTGATGATGAGAGAAATTATCTATATGTTACTGACCTACTTAACAATTATGTATTGTTTATTGATTTAAAAAAATCTATCATAACCAATAAAATAAGAGTAGGAAAAGACCCTCAGGCTATTATCCTACTCTAATCCTCATCAATAAAGATATTAATAATTTTTTGATATATTTCATTAGGGTTTTGTTTCCATAGATTGCATATATATTCTGCCTGTTCTATGGATGGTACTTCAAGATAGAGGCTAAACAAAATAGCTTCATTTTCAACAAGTTTTAAATTTACATTATATTGATTGCTTTCTTTTTTAAAGATATCTGCTTTAATCTGAGTTTCTCTCTTCAAAATATTTTTCTGAAGGTTGAATTCTATCATAAGCTCTTCTTTTGTTTTATCAGGAATTTTATTTTCAAATAGCTCTAAAGTTTTTTCACCTTTTTCAAGAATCTTATAAATATTTATATCATCTTCGGGAATTGTTTTAATGAAATCGCCTTCAATTAGCTCACTAAGATATTGTTGATATTGAAAATAATTTATATAACCTTTGCCCAATATGAATTCCGATAATTCATTTTTTGTAAAATTTTTTGGAGATGTTTTAATAATATACAATAGCAATAATTTATTTTGAGCAATATCTTCACTATTATCTGAAAACATAGATTTCACCTACTTTCAATTGTAATTATATCACAAAAAATAGGGAAGTGGATATCCACTTCCCTATAATTTATTATTATTTACCAGCCATTTGTCTTTGAGCGCTTTCTACTAAGCTTTTTACCATATATCCACCAACATAGCCGTTTACTCTAGAAGGCAATTCCCCTTTGTCCATATTATCATAATCTGATAATCCTAGTTCATTGGCTATTTCAAGTTTCAATTGGTTTAAAGCTTCTCTAGCCTCAGGGACTACTATTCTATTATTGTTAGCCATTTGTATGAGCCTCCTTTGTACGAATAGTAAAAAAGGCTTATTCTATTGATAAAAAACCTTTCTTTGCAAAAACATTTTGTTTTGCAATTTTAATATAACCAGAAAACAATCCAAATATCCTCGGTAATAATTTACGAAAGTTAGTAAAAATGTAAATATGTTAAATTTTTAAAAAATTAAATTAGTAATAATATTTTTTAAAAAGAATAATTATTATATATATTGAGGAGGTAATCTAGATGAAAAGGTATAATAATAGCCATTTCACATTAAGAATAGGAATCGTTCTTTCTATATTATTTGTTGGTATGCTGGTACTATTCATAGAAAACAATGTAGTTGATGTTGTTTTTTCACCTAAAAAGGAATTGCCTATTTACAGTGTGGATAGAGATGATAAGAAAATTGCAATATCTTTCGATGCTGCATGGGGCAATGAATTTACCGGGGATATATTGGATACACTAGATAAATACAATATAAAATCCACATTTTTTTTAGTAGGCTTTTGGGTGGATAAATATCCTGAAGATGTCAAAGAAATTGTCAGCAGAGGTCATGAAATTGGCAATCATTCAACCAACCATCCGGATATGACAAAATTATCAAAAGAGCAAATGACAAGTGAGCTAACTACGACTGAAGAAAAGATTTTCAAATTGACAAGCACTAAACCAATATTATTTCGACCTCCATTTGGGGCATACAATGATAGTGTTATACAGGTTGCAAGAGAATTGGGGTATTTCCCGATTCAATGGGATATAGATTCACTGGATTGGAAAGAACTTGGTGTGGAGCCTGTTATAGATAGAGTGGTAAAAAATGTTAGGAGCGGCTCAATTGTATTATTTCATAACAATGCAAAATATATAAAGGAATACTTACCTATAGTTATAGAGAGAGTACAAGCAAAAGGTTTTGAAATAGTTCCAATATCGGAGCTTATTTATAGAGACAATTTTGAAATGGATAATACGGGAAGACAAATCTATTTAAAATAGCGGAGGGCAAATTTGGAATTTAAATCAATATTTTTTATAGGTATAATTGAAGAAAATGAAATGAGAAGCATATTTAATTTAAGCGAGGAATTATTTTTGCTTTCGAATTATAAGATTATCTATAAAAATAAAACACATGATGTGATGGGAGTAACCAATGGAAATATTGTTTTTGTAATCTTCGATTTTATAAGAGACAATATCAAAAAATTAAATTTTAGTAATTTCTATTTTGATATAGTAATTCACTCACTTAGCAATTCTAATGATAATTTATTATGTAACGATGTATTCAAATCTTGTAAAATATGCATATTGAACTCAGATGATGAAAATTGGATCCAATTTATAAAAGGCCTTGACAATCCAATTGTTATAACCTATGGATTTAATAGCAAATCTACCCTAACCATATCGAGTCATAATATAAATCAGCAAATAGAAGCAAATCTTTATTTGCAAAGAGAAATTACACCCTTAAGCGGAGAAAGATTAGAGCCCTTTGAATTTTCTTTAGTTGCTTTGTCAAACGATAAAGAACATATCTATCCAATACTTGCTGCATCTGCACTAAATTTGTTATTGGGGGATGGTATTTTATCAAAAAAACCTTATGCAATTGTAAAATTAAAAGCCATAAGCTGGGAGTAGTCCAGCTTTTTTGATGCATATTTTTAGTTGGTCACGAATACTTATAGAAAAAAGAATATACTCAGGAATAAGGAGGGAATTTCGTGGATAAGATTATTGATACGAATATGGTTAAGGTTATAGGAAAAGTGGTGAGCGATTTAGAGTTTAATCATGACATGTATGGAGAGAAATTTTATATATTTGATCTGGAAGTGCCTAGATTAAGCAATTCTGTGGATATATTGCCAATATCTATTTCTGAAAGATTGCTAATAGGTCTTGACTTATGTCTGGGACAATATGTTATCATAGAAGGACAATTAAGATCTTATAACAGATATATAGACATGAGCAATAGATTGATACTAACAATTTTTACCAGAGAAATCTATGTGCCGGATAAAGAAGAATTAAATGAAATTATGAGAAGACCAAATGAAATTTTTTTAGATGGGTATATATGCAAAGAGCCGATTTATAGAACTACTCCGTTTGGTCGAGAAATTACCGATATTTTATTAGCTGTGAATAGACCTTACAATAAGTCAGATTATATACCTTGCATTGCATGGGGCAGAAACGCAAGGTTTTGTGAAAATTTAAATATCGGAGATCATATTAAAGTCTGGGGCAGGGTACAAAGCAGAGAGTATCAAAAGAAACTTAGCTCGGGAGAAATCGAAATAAAAATTGCCTATGAAGTTTCTATATCTAAATTGGAATTTTTGGCAAATGAAAACAATAGAATGGAAGTATATAAACTGGAAGGATAAGATAAAAGATGAGTGCAAATTTTGTAATTAGTGTTATAATATTTATTATACTTATTAGTCTTCAATACACACTAAATTTAATTTTAAAGGAACTTAGAGAAATAAAAACTTATTTAAGAAAAAACTCCAAGGACTCAATGTAAAGAAAGGGGAGAAAAGGTTGGAGGGAGGCAAAAGACAAAGGGTTTTATTTAGTAAAGAGGAGATATCAAAAAGGGTAAAGGAATTAGGCGATGAAATAAGTCTTGAATATAAGGGGAAAAATCTAGTAATTATATCTTTATTGAGAGGGAGCTTTATTTTTGCAGCTGATCTCGTAAGGGAAATTTCCATACCGGTAGAAATAGATTTCATAACAACTTCCAGCTATGAGAATGATGAAACTTCTTCAGGAATTGTAGAGATAATTCATGATCTTAGGATGAGTATTGAAGGCAAAGATGTACTTATTGTTGATGATATCTGTGACTCGGGTTATACCTTAAAAAAAGTTATAGAATATTTGAGTGGTAAAAATCCTAATTCTATAAGTGTTTGCGTTATGTTAGACAAACCAAGCAGAAGAAAAATTCAATTAAAACCAAAGTTTATAGGTTATTCTATACCGGATGTTTTTATAGTTGGATATGGATTAAATTATGGAACCCATTATAGGAATATTCCATATATTTTTACTTTTGATTAAAAAGCGCCTACAGTCATTTCTGTAGGTGTATTTGCGATGAATAGGGGGTAACTATGGAAAAACTCGAGAGACCAAATATTTTTGAAATTAATTTATTATATTTGATATTGGGGCTTTTATTATTATTTGGGGGTTACTTTGTTCAGAGTAAAGAAATATATTCCGGAATGTTAATCACAGAATTTATAATTATTTTATTGCCCAATATCTCGTATTTGAAATTTAAGGGTTATTCAATAAAAGATGTATTAAGGTTTAATAAAATCAGTTTGAAACAAATAGCATTTATTATTTTAATTATAGTGTTTGCATATCCTATAGCTGTTTTTTTGAATTTTATAGCAATGACAATATTAGGTAATTTTACTGATGCTTCACCTACGTCAGTTCCCATTCCCACATCAAATGGGGAATTTCTTTTAGGATTATTTGTAATAGCGGCAGCGCCGGGAATTTGTGAAGAAATTATGTTTAGAGGAACCATGATGCTTGGATATGATAAAATGGGATATAAAAAGAGTATAATTATCACATCTATTTTATTTGGTATTTTTCATTTCAATGCGATGAACTTATTAGCACCTATTTTTTTGGGCATGATATTGGGGCTGCTTGTGCATAAGACCAATTCCATATTATCAACAATGTTAGCTCACTTTTTAAACAACGCCATAGCTTTGTCAATAGGATTTTTCTTGACAAAATATATGAACAATTTACAATTTATAAGTATCATACCGGAGATATCTGAGCAAATGGAAATACTTTTATCATTTATATTTTTTGGGAGCCTTGCATTAGTTTCAACTGTTATAATAATATTTTTATTTAAACATATGCCTGAAAGTGAACCAAAAGAATTAATCTATGAATTAGAATTAGATAGGGATATCTTGGAGATTAATAATGGCTTTAACAGTATCAAATATGTGCCTTTATTGATTGTATTTATAATATTTATCTTTATGAATTTCATAATATTGATCTAGAGAATAAATTTGTCGTTAACTCCTAATACTAGTGATATAAATGGTTAAGGAGGTTAAAATGTGGGCGATGATAAAAATTATAAAGTTGAAATAGTGGAAGATAGCTTAAAATATGAAATAGCGGAACAACTGGGCCTTTTAGATAAGATACTTAAAGATGGATGGGCCGGTCTTACGGCCAAGGAATCCGGGAGAATAGGCGGTCTAATGACAGCTAGGAGAAGAGGGAGGAATATACAAAAGAAAAAATATGAATAGTTATAATGAATTTGCAACCATTTATGATGAGCTGATGAATGATTTTGACTATAAAAGATGGGCTGATTATATAGAATCTATATTTGAATTTTATCATAAAAAACCAAATAAAATTTTGGAGATGGCATGTGGAACGGGAAATCTAACGTATCAGTTGGCTAAACGGACGTACAATCTGGTGGCATTTGATCTATCATCTGAAATGTTAACAAAAGCATATGAAAAATTATATAGGTTCAAAAATGTAAAATTATTAAACCAAGACATGACCTCATTTGAATTGAATAAAAAATTTGATAGCATTATATCAATTTGCGATAGCATCAATTATATATTGGATATAAAAGATTTATTTTGCACATTTACAAATGTGTACAACCATTTAGAAGAAGACGGAATATTTATCTTTGATATAAATTCATTTTATAAATTAGAAAAAATAATTGGGAATAATATCTTCATAGAAGATAGAGATGATGTATTTTATACTTGGCAAAATGAATTTAATTGTTATAATAATATATGTAGCTTTTATCTCACATTTTTTATAAATAAGGATGACAGATATTATAGGTTTGACGAAGAGCATGAGGAAAGAGCATATAATGTAGAAGAAATTACAGATATTTTATATAAGATAGGGTTTAAAAAGATAGAGTATTTTGATTGTTTTACTTTCAATAAAATAAATCCAGATACAGAAAGAATTAACTTTATAGCCATAAAATAAAAACTAATTTTAGAATATGAGAAGTTATCAAAGGGAATTATATATAAAAAGAGTGAAGTTTATAAAAAAGTGAAGTTTATATATTCACTGGTTAAATGTAAAATTGGAGGTAAGTAAATGGAAAAAGGAACAGTAAAATGGTTTAATTCAGCAAAGGGTTATGGATTTATATCTTCTGCTTCAGGAGAGGATGTGTTTGTACATTTTTCAGCAATACAGGGAGATGGGTATAAATCATTAGAAGAAGGACAGGAGGTAGAGTTTGAAACAACTCAAGGTGAAAAAGGTCCTCAGGCAATTAATGTAGTTAAAATATAGTCTTTAGATTATGAGTTAAAGCCCCTGACAGGGGCTTTTATTATGTATGAAAGGCGGTAAAACATGGAGGATTATTTAATTCGAGGTATGGATAAATCGGGGAGACTAAGGGTATTTGCGGCATCTACTACACATTTAGTTGAACATGCAAGATCTATACACAACACTTCCCCAACAGCAACAGCAGCACTGGGTAGATCACTAACGGCAGGAGCAATAATGGGTTCAATGATGAAAAATGATAGTGATATTTTAACACTTAAGATATCAGGGGGTGGGCCTATTGGTAATATTATTATTGTTGCAGATAATAAGGGCAACGTAAAGGGCTTAGCAGACAATCCGTTTGCAGATGTTCCGAGTAGAAGCGATGGAAAATTGGATGTGGGAAGACTTGTTGGTAAAAATGGAGTTGTTACGACAATTATGGACTTAGGTTTAAAAGACCCCTATGTTGGACAGAGCAATTTAGTATCAGGGGAAATTGGAGAGGACATAGCCAATCTTTATTTAGTTTCAGAGCAGCAACCTTCTGCTGTAGCCTTGGGAGTATTAGTAGATAAAGATATATCCTGCAGAGCAGCAGGGGGATATTTTATTCAATTGCTTCCGGGTATTGATGATGAAGATATAGACAGAATTGAAGAAAGAATAAAGGTTTCTCCTTCTGTCTCTGCAATGATAGATAAAGGACTTACACCGGAAGATATAGTCAAAGAATTGTTAGGCGATTTTGATATTGATATATTGAGTACAATGGGTTTGAATTATAAATGCAATTGCTCGAGAGACAAGATAAGAAAAGTTTTAATAAGTTTAGGCAAGAAAGAGGTAGAAGATATGCTTAAAGAGGATGGGAAGGCTGAAGTAGTCTGCCATTTTTGCAATACTAAATATCAGTTTAATAAGGAAGATTTAGCTAAAATTCTAGTTGACATATGATTTTTAATATTGTATACTATCTATTGTGGCTAAGCACGGGAATTACAACAGGTCTAGCAACCGCCTGAGTTGTGTTGGAGATAGAAGCCCAGATAGCTCAGTCGGTATGGCCAGAGAACCCAAATTTTCAATTTGGAGTGAATCGGCTAGTCCGCAGCTGATAGGTTGAACAAAGCGGTTAACATCTAGCACTGAGTTGTGTTGGAGATAGAAGCCCAGATAGCTCAGTCGGTAGAGCAGTAGACTGAAAATCTACGTGTCGCTGGTTCGATTCCGGCTCTGGGCACCATTTATACAATTTGGCAAATCACGATGCACAATGCACAATTAGCGTTTGTCATTCCGACTTTGACGGAGGGATTTCTGGGTTTAGACCCTTGAGATAGACCTTAGTAATTGTGAATTATGAACTGCGAACTGTGAATTGAATATGCGGAAGTGGCTCAGTGGTAGAGCATCGCCTTGCCAAGGCGAGGGTCGC
>ENA-UOOR01000460-UOOR01000460.1-fermentation-metagenome-genome-assembly--contig:-NODE-460-length-57836-cov-9.005434_pt1 | contig 57836 bp, 58 predicted proteins | sample MGYA00245780_ERZ724029 | MGnify/ENA primary metagenome ERZ724029 (study PRJEB28704, sample SAMN03018315) | fermentation metagenome | biome: anthropogenic terrestrial biome; feature: soil; material...
GAACAATAGGACTCGAACCTATGACCCCCTGCTTGTAAGGCAGGTGCTCTAACCAACTGAGCTATACTCCCATCTGATACATTTCAGTTTCGCACCAGCGACGTTTTATATAATACAATACTTTCCTGCGTTTGTCAATAGACGAAGTCGATTTTTTCATGTTCCTGCCAAATTTTTCGCTGCTGCTTTCTTTGCAGCAAATACAATGCGCTCAGTTGTCGGCACCGGAGCATCAAACGTAAGGTCGGCCCACATGCCCTCTGTTTTAAGTCCAGCAACTTCAAGCATTTTTCTTACCGTCTCAACCTTATAAGCACGCTCGTAAAAGTGCTCAGAGCTGCGCCTGTAAAGTTTTCCGTTCCGCTCAAAAAAGTCAAGCGAGATCGCCACTCTGCCGCTTTTTGGTTCAAATCTGTTCTGCCAAACGCAGTAGACGTTTTCCATATCATAGATAAAAGTGTTGTCTGACAATACTTTCCTATGCTTATAAAGCGTATTCATATCAAAAATGAAATATCCGCCAGGGTTTATGAATAGTGCAATCCGGTCAAACGCTTTTTGGAGGTCGGCTTTTGATGTAATATGATTTACGCTGTCAAGCATACATACTGCCGTATCAACAGTGCCATAAAGGTTCATTTCCTGCATTTTCTGGCATATGAAAAGGACACTGTAGCCTGCTGCAGAAGCTTTCTGCTCCGCTGCTGAAAGCATTTCAGGCGAAGCATCAAGGCCATATACATTAAATCCTCGCTCAATAAGTTCTAATGTCAGACTACCTGTGCCGCAAGCAAGGTCTATCATCAATGCCGGTGAATAGTGCAGGTATTTAAGTATTCTGCAGAGATAATCCGCACGTCCCTTATAATCGACATTCCTTGTAAGTATGTCGTAGTACTTCGCAAAAGCGGAATAGCTCATTGTTTTTCCTTTTTGGAAGTATCCTTGGAAGCATCATCAAGACGTTTGAATACCATGGCATATCCGTCAGAGCCATAGTGGAGAGAACGGTTAACACGGCTGATTGTTGCGGTAGACGCTCCCGTTTCAGCGACAATATCACTGTAGACTTTTTTATTGCTCAGCATATGAGCAACAAGCAAGCGCTGTGACATGGCCTTTATTTCCGGCACAGTGCAAAGGTCCTCGAAAAAAGCATAGCACTCGTCCCTCGTTTTCAATGTCAAAACAGTATCAAACAGAAAATCTACACTTGGCTCTTTAATCTTTGAATTCAAATCGGCTGCACTCCCTTCATGCACTTTGCTATTTTAGCATGAAAAAGCATAAAAGTAAAGCTGACTTTCATGCTTTTTTAAAAAAATGTTGTATAATATAAATAGTATTTTATTGTGTATGGCCATATAATATGTTATATAAAATTGAGCTATCATATACAAACAATAAACAGACAAAAAATACCGCCTCATTATTCGGCGGTATTTTGTCTGCCGCTTATCTGCGGCATGAAGCTATAATCCTTCTGCGTATCTGTTCGGCACCTTCTCCAGAAAATGATGAAAAAGGAATATACTCAGCATTTATTTTACGGAATATTTCGTCAAGGCGGGATATCTGCTCACTGCGTTTGGAGGAATTAAGCTTATCGCTTTTTGCCGCAGCCGCAATAAGCGGAATACCACTATCCTTCAAAAAATATATCATCTGCATATCATCCTGCGTAGGCGGACGCCGCATATCAAAAATCTGTATAACAAGGCGCACATCGCGCTCAGCTGCAAAATACCCTTCTACGAGTTCTGCCCAGCGCTGTTTTTCTGCCGGCGGCACTTTAGCGTAACCGTAACCGGGAAGATCCACAAATCGGCAGAAACCGATATTGTAAAAGTTAACAGTTGCAGTCTTACCAGGCGCCGAACTTGTATGAGCAAGCGACTTCCGGTTTAGCAAGCTGTTTATCATTGACGATTTTCCAACATTGGACCTTCCGGAAAAAACAATTTCCGGAACAGTGCATAGCGGAAAGCCCGATGGTATCCCCACAGCAAATTCAAACGATGCTTTTTTTAAATTCATAATTTTCACTATTGCGGAATGGTTTGGCAGTCCGGTGATGTGCAGTCAGTCCGCGGTACAGCACTTGAATCCGATTTCTTTTCTGAAATCGGAACTCGTTTTGCTTCCCCTGCGGAAATGCCATCATGAGGCGATGGCATTTCAGTAAGCGCAAGTTTAAGCACTTGGTCTATTTGTTCCACCGGTTCAAAATGTACATGGTCTTTTACTGCGGAGTCAACTTCCGCGAGGTCTGGTTCATTGTCTGCCGGAATGATGACTGTCTTAATGCCGCTGCGGTAAGCTGCCATTGACTTTTCTTTCAGACCGCCAATAGGCAGTATGCGCCCCAAAAGTGTAATCTCGCCTGTCATGGCGACATCATGGCGTATAGGTATTTTGCACAGTGCTGACGTGATGGCTGTTGCCATTGCAGCTCCCGCAGAAGGGCCGTCTTTCGGAATGGCGCCTTCCGGGGCATGGATATGAATATCATATTTTGTGTAGAAATCATGGCGTATGCCGAATTTTGACGCCCTCGTGCGTATGCAGCTGATTGCCGTCTTTGCAGATTCTTTCATCACATCGCCAAGCGAACCTGTAAGCTCTATTTTGCCAGTGCCGTCCATTACGGCAACTTCTATCTGCAGCAATGTGCCGCCCACACTGGTCCACGCAAGACCGTTTACAAGCCCAACCATATCTTTCTTGCCGGCTGTTTCATCTTTGAACTTTTCTGGGCCAAGCAGCTTTGACAACCTTGCGGGCGTCACGGTAATCTTTGCGGTTTTATCGTCAACAAAAGTGCGTGCGCACTTACGGCATAACGAAGCTATTTGGCGCTCAAGGCTACGGACTCCGGCTTCACGCGTGTAGGCATCAATCAGCTTATGCACAGCCGCCGGAGTAAAATGAAGCATCTTAGAAGTCATACCATGTTTTTTTAGCTGCTTGGGTATGAGGTGCTCTGTTGCAATGTGGTATTTCTCCTCATGTGTGTAGCTGCCTAACGTAATTACATCCATTCTGTCGTAAAGAGGCTCCGGAATCTCGCTGGCATCATTTGCTGTTGTCAGGAACAGCACATTGCTAAGGTCAAACGGCATATCGATATAATGGTCGTAAAATGCGCGGTTCTGCTCTGGATCCAGTACCTCAAGGAGGGCAGCAGACGGATCGCCGCGGTAGTTATTGCCGATTTTATCTATTTCATCAAGGAGGAGCAATGGATTATTCGTTCCGGCCTGCCTCAGCGCCGCTATTATGCGTCCTGGCATCGAGCCAATATATGTGCGCCGGTGGCCGACAATATCAGATTCATCCTGCACTCCGCCGAGGGAAACACGGACGTATTTTCTTCCCATGGCCTCAGCTATGGAGTGGGCAATAGATGTTTTCCCGACCCCTGGAGGCCCTACAAGGCAAATAATCTGCCCGCGGATATCAGGGGCAAGCTTTTTCACCGCAAGTATTTCAAGTATGCGCTCTTTCACTTTTGTAAGGCCATAATGGTCGCGGTCAAGAACACGCTTTGCTTTTTTTAGGTCAAAATGGTCGCGCGTCGATTTATTCCACGGCAAATCAAGGCAAGTATCAATATAGCTTACAATAACGCTTGCTTCATGTGAGCCTTCCGGCATTTTTGAAAGGCGGTCGCACTCTTTTATAAGCTTGTCGTGCTGAAGTTTAGGCAATTTTGCTTTTTCAACACGTTCGCGCATTTCGTCGGCTTCCTGCTGCGGGTTGTCGCTCTCACCCAGTTCGTTGGAAATCGCGCGCATCTGCTCCCTGAGAAAATATTCACGCTGATTTTCATCAATCTGGTTCTTTGCCTTTTCACTTATCTTCGACTCAAGAGAAAGTATCTGTATTTCCTTTTTTAGTACGGCTGCAAGTTTTTCCAACCGCCTTACAGGGTGCAGCTCTTCAAGTATTTTCTGCTTCTCATTATAGTCAAACATGATATTTGCCGCAATATAGTCTGCAAGATCACCGCAGTCTTTTTTCTGGATGACACCAATAACAATATCCGGAGGAATGTGGCTATAGTTCTGTATATAGTCTTCAAAAAGCCCTTCTGTGTAACGCACAAGGGCTTCTGTGCGCTTTGTAGGCCTATAAGCCAGGGTATCAATGCGGTTAAGGTCAACAACAATGCATGGATCAGTACTCCTTACAGAAACGACCTCAGCGCGGTAAAGCCCTTCAGCAAAAAGCCGTATGCCCTCATCGCTGCGGTGTATTACCTGCTTGATCTTTGCTACAACACCAACACGGTAAATCTGGTCACCGTTTGGGTCATTGTCTGCCAGGTTTTTCTGAGCAACAAGAAAAATCATCTGGTCGCTCTTCATTGCCTTCTCAAGTGCATGTATAGACTTCTGCCTGCCAACATCAAACTGCAATAGCATACCTGGAAATATAACAAGGCCGCGCAGTGCAAGTGCAGGCAGAGTAATAATATCAGATTTCTGCAATTCAATTTCACTGCTCATAAAAAAGCTCCTTAAAAAAGACTGCCGCAGTTACGCAACAAAACCGTTACGCTGCAGCAGTCTCCACATCATTCAGGATGCGGTGTCATTTCGGCCGCGCCTGCCATGTGCTGATATTTTCAGTCTCACAGGCTTCCGTTCCGGATTACGCACGATTTTCGGTTCAGCGCCGTTCTTCACGGTGTCTGCCGTTACTGTAACCTTCTCAATTGTATAATCTGAAGGAACATCGTACATGAGTTTAGTTAAAAACTCTTCAACTACTGACCTGAGTCCACGGGCACCTGTGTGGCGTTCCATGGTTTTTTCTGCAATAGCCTCAAGCGCATCCGGTTCAAATTCCAAATCGACTTTATCAAGCTGGAACAGTTTTTTATACTGGTTAATAAGGCTGTTTTTAGGCTCCGTAAGAATACGGACAAGCGCATCCTTGTCAAGGCCGTCAAGAGTGGCAATAACCGGCAGCCTTCCCACGAGTTCCGGAATTATTCCAAATTTTACAAGGTCATGCGGGGTGACTTCTTCCATCCATGAAGTGGAATCAAGCTCAGCCTTGCTGTGAACTTCGGCTCCGAATCCGATACCTGAAGATGCTTTTCGGCGCTCTATGATTTTATCGAGGCCATCAAACGCACCGCCGCATATAAACAGTATATTAGTTGTATCTATCTGGATGAACTCCTGCTGAGGATGTTTTCGGCCTCCCTGCGGAGGAACATTCGAGATAGTGCCCTCAAGGATTTTAAGCAAAGCCTGCTGAACGCCTTCGCCGCTCACATCACGTGTAATCGACGGATTCTCAGACTTGCGGGCTATTTTATCGATTTCATCAATGTAAATTATGCCATGCTCGGCACGCTCAACATCATAGTCGGCCGCCTGGATAAGACGTAAAAGAATATTTTCTACATCTTCACCGACATAACCCGCTTCGGTAAGCGTCGTCGCGTCAGCGATTGCAAACGGCACATCAAGTATTTTAGCAAGCGTCTGTGCCAAAAGCGTTTTGCCCACGCCTGTAGGGCCGAGAAGGAGAATATTGCTCTTTGTAAGTTCTACGTCATTGCTGCTTCTGCCATAGTAAATCCTTTTATAATGATTATAAACAGCTACAGAAAGGGCAATTTTGGCTCCGTCCTGGCCTATGACATATTCGTCGAGCTTTTTCTTGATTTCATGAGGCCTTGGAAGCTCAATTGGATGCCTGTTGCTTTCCTGACGGGCAGAAAGGTTCTTTTCATCATTCAGGATCGACATGCAAAGCTCAACGCATTCGTCGCAGATGAAAACGCCAGGCCCTGCAATCAGGCGGCGCGCCTCACTCTGTGGTTTTCCGCAGAATGAACAGCATATCTCTCTGCCATTGCTACCTTTGCTACCTTTGCTGCCGTCTTCGTTGTTGTTATTAGCCACTATATCACCCTATCTCAACGGCTTTCGATTACTTTATCGATTAGTCCATACTTAACAGCCTCTTCCGGTGTCATGAAATTGTCGCGGTCTGTGTCGCGCTCAATAACTTCAAGCGGCTGGCCTGTGTTTTTGGCAAGAAGCTGATTCAACAGTTTCTTCTTTTCAGAAAGATAACTTGCGTGAATCATAATATCAGAAACCTGTGACTGCGGCATTCCTCCGCTCGGCTGGTGAATAAGGATATCAGTATGCGGCAGTGAGAAGCGTTTGCCTTTCGTTCCTGCCGAAAGCAGGAAGGATCCCATACTTGCGGCAAGCCCTATGCAAATTGTAGACACATCGCATTTGATGTATTTCATTGTGTCATAAATTGCCATGCCGGCAGTTACAGAACCGCCGGGGCTGTTGATATAAAGGCTGATATCCTTCGATGGATCCTGCCCTTCCAAATAAAGCAGCTGTGCTACTACGAGGCTTGACGTTGTGTCATTGACTTCATCAGTCAGCATGATAATGCGGTCATTAAGTAACCTCGAGAAGATATCGTAAGAGCGCTCACCGCGGCTCGTCTGTTCAACAACATAAGGTACAAGATTGCTCATCTCAGCCTTACCCCCTTATATGAAAAATTATAAAATGCCATTTAGTTTAATCATTGGCGGAACACATTGAATTTATTCCGCAGCACTTGAATCTTTCTTATCTTCGCCATCCTGCTTTGGAGGTTCGCCTTCAGCAATAACAGCTTTGTCTTTCACAAGCTTATAAGCCTTTTCAACACCAATGTCTTTTTCAAGGTCCTCGCGGTCAACAGCCTTTTTGATTTTCTCAACATCGGTTTTATATCCGTCGGCGATTTTTTTATACTCATCTTCGACGTTTTCGTCGGTCGGCTTAATCTCTTCCAAATCTGCAATTTTTTCCAGAGCAAGGCGTAGCTTCACCTGACGCTCGGCCTGAGGCTTAAACTGGCCGCGAAGGCCGTCACGGTCAAGGCCAGTGTACTTCATGTAAGAAGCAATTGAAAGGCCTTGTGACTGCAGGCGATAGCTAAAGTCACGGATATCGTCATCTATACGGTTCTGGTACATGGCATCCGGAATATCGGCATGAACGAGTGCAACGAGTTTGTCGATAAGCTGATTATCAACGGCATCGTTCGCTTCTGCTTTGCGCGAATCTGTAATTTTTTTGCGAATGTCCGCTTTATACTCGTCAAGCGTATTGAATTCGCTTATATCCTTGACAAATTCATCATCAATAGCCGGCAGCTCTTTATTTTTGATTTCATGGAGCTTAACATGGAACACAGCATCTTTACCCGCAAGATCCTTTGCCTGATAATCATCTGGGAATTTTACATTTACATCAAATTCTTCGCCGCTTTTGTGACCAATAACCTGATCCTCGAATCCCGGTATAAACTCGCCCGAGCCAAGCGTAAGGCTGTAGTTTTCCGCCTTACCGCCCTGAAAGCGCTTGCCGTCAACGGAGCCATCAAAGTCAAGTACTGCTATGTTGCCCTTCTGGGCCTCACAATCGTCTACCGTTACCATCCTTGCGCTGCGTTCCTGCACCTTTGCGAGTGCGTCGTCTACGTCCTTGTCAGTAACTTCGACAGGCTTTTTCCATGCAGTTAAGCCTTTGTAGCCCTCAATCTCCACTTCCGGCTTTGTTGTGACAGTCGCCTTAAATACGAGGCCGTCTTTTCCTGCGGAAACAAGGTCAAAATCCACTTTATCCTGAACGACTTCAAGTTTAGACTCCTTGATTGCGTCTTCCATAGCCTTCGGATAAACAGAGTTAATGGCGCCCTCATAAAATACGTTATCACCATAATATTTTTCTACAAACTTGCGCGGAGCTCTTCCTCTGCGGAAACCTGGGATGGTTATTTTTTTATTATCACTGCGGTAAGTCTGCTCAACAGCCTTTTCAAAAGTTTCAGCATCCACTGCAACTTCAAGCTGATATCGGTTTGTATCTACTTTATTAGATGATTTCAAACTCATATTAATGCTTCCTCCTGAAAGTTTACATATTGACGAAATTTATTATACCACATGGCAAAAAAAGTTTCTACAGATTGCTAAAATTGTTTTTAATTTATTCATCGTACTTTAACAGGCGTAAACCCAACATGGTCGCACGAAATAAGGTGCATATTTACACCGCGGTATTTTCCGGACGGCGCGCGGCTGGCGGCCGGGCCGTGGATATGGCCAAAGTAACAGTCCGAAATGCCTCGCTTCACTATGGTATCCATAATCTCACTGCATTCCATTCCATCATATACCGGAGGATAATGAAGGAACACTATGGGCTTTTTCCCCATTTTCTGTGCCGCATCAATTGAGGCATTAAGGCGCCCGACTTCACGGCTTACAATTTTTTTGTCCTCCGGGCTTTCAGCGTCATACAGCCATCCGCGCGTCCCACATACGGCCGCATCGCCTACCTTGGCAGCGCTGTTATGAATAATTTCAATGCTTGAAAAGCCATTTTTTACAAAGAAATTTTCAATCTTTTTTTTAGTTGACCACCAGTAGTCGTGATTGCCTTTGATGATAAGTTTGTGCCCCGGCAGCGAATCAATGAAACGGAAATCGAGCACTGCCTCGTCAAGCTTCATCGCCCACGAAATGTCGCCTGCTATGACGACTGTGTCCTCGCTGCCGACAGCAGCGCGCCAGTTATTTTCCAGGCGAGTAACATAATTTTCCCATCCTTCAAACACATCCATTGGCTTATTTGTGCCAAGTGAAAGGTGAAGGTCAGCAATAGCAAACAGAGACATTCGCTAAGCCTTCCATCCCGCTGCTTCAAGAACAGCGCTGCCCATCTGCCCTTTTTCGCATGCTTTTGAAAAGCGCAGAGGCTTGTTTTCAATGTTTGCAATCGGTTTAGGAACAGATACCCTCGTTATCTCTGAAAGGCTGCGCACCGCACTGAATGTGCCTTGAGCAGCCCCTTTGCCCTGCTCCAAAGCATTCAGCACATCTGGCGCAAACTTATACGGGCTTGCTGTGGAAACTATAACGGTATGCGACTTGTCTCCAGTTTTTTCACGGTATTCACGGCAGACATGAGCTGCAACAGCAGTATGCGGATCGCAAAGATAATGCCTCGCGCTGAAAACCCTGCGTATTTCTTCTTCCGTCTCCGCATCTCCGCAGAAACCGGCTGAAAACGTATTCTTAACCTTTTGCAGCGAAGCGCCGTCTATTTGATATCTGCCGTACTTAGCGAGCTGCCCCATCCACTCAGCGACCTGCCTGTCATCTCCAGTTATATCAAAAAGCAGACGCTCCAGATTGCTTGAAACAAGAATATCCATAGAAGGTGAAATAGTTGTGTAAAACCGGCGGTTCCGGTCATATACTCCCGTTGTGAGAAAATCAGTCAGCACATTATTTGCATTTGAAGCACAAATGAGGCGGTTGATTGGCAGCCCCATTCTGCCCGCATAGTAAGCAGCGAGAATATTGCCGAAATTCCCTGTTGGCACGCAAAAATTAATTTTTTCTCCCTGCTTAATAACGCCAGCTGATGCGAGGTCGCACCATGCAGAAAAATAATAAACAATCTGCGGCAGCAGGCGCCCCCAGTTGATGGAATTTGCACTTGAAAGCATAAAGCCGCATTTCTCTGCTTTTCGGCAGATATCTGCGTCACCGAAAATCTTCTTGACACCAGCCTGTGCGTCGTCAAAGTTTCCGCGTACCGCAATTACAGAGACATTGTCTCCTTCCTGCGTGCGCATCTGGCGCTCCTGCATGGCACTGACACCGTTCATCGGGTAAAACACGATGATTTTTGTCATGTTAACGTTTTTAAAACCTTCAAGTGCTGCTTTGCCCGTGTCTCCCGATGTTGCTACAAGTATCAACGCCTTTTTGCCCGAATTTATTTTTTTCAGCGAAAGCGTAAGCAAATGCGGCAATATTTGCAACGCCATATCCTTAAAAGCACATGTAGGCCCATGCCACAGCTCCAGAAAAGAAACGCCGTCCTTAAACGTAACGACCGGAGCGGGGATTCCCCCGCTGAATTTTTCTGCTGCATAGGCTTTTGTCACACAGTCAGCAATCTTACATGCATCAAAATCACTCAGGTAAAGTTCTAAGATTTCAGCTGCACGTCCGCGATAATCCATCCCCTCCATGTTTTTAAGGCCATGAGATGAAATTGACGGAAATAACTGCGGAACAAACAGGCCGCCGTCACTGCTTATGCCCTGCGCGATCGCTTGAGCCGCGGAAACGCTTGCCCTACAGTCACGCGTAGATATATAATTCAAGGCGGTTTCTCCTTTCTGAGCAGTCAAGTCAGCTTATATGTTTATCATATACAAAGATACGCAAAATGTCAAAAAAAGCCTCTGCACGAAAATGCATTGGCAAAATAAGAAACAGAAACTGGTACACCGTTTTCCGCCGTTACAGCCGCTGCGTCGAACCTCGGCTGGAGGGTGGTCGGATGCAACTGGAGGTAAAGGCAGGCAGTTGAGATTATCTTTTTCTGTTTTGACCGTGTTATGGCTTCAAGAGGATATAAAAAAGAACCGCGCTCACGTGTTTTTACTTCCACAAACACAAGGTAACGGCTGTCCTGCGCAATAATATCGATTTCGCCAAAACGCGAATGAAAATTGCGCTTAACAATATCGAAGCCGTGCCTGCGGAGGTAATCCGCCGCATACCCTTCACCCGCGTCACCAGATGAATTAGACACTGGATCCTTCCCCCAATATCTTTTTTAAAAATGTTCTGCGGTGCACAGGGCACGGCCCATGCTTTTTCAGCATTTCAATATGGTAAGCAGTGCCATACCCTTTATGCTTTGCAAAGCCATATTGCGGGTATATTTTATCCACCTGTTCCATAAGCCTGTCACGGCTTACCTTAGCCAAAATTGAGGCTGCCGCAATGCTTGCTGAAAGGGCATCGCCCTTAACAATAGTCTGTGTTTCAACACCGAGGCTTGGCATTCTGTTTCCATCTACAATAGCCAAATCAGGTGTAACGCCAAGTTTATCAAATGCACGCTTCATAGCGCGGAAAGTCGCCTGAAGTATATTAACTTCATCAATTTCTTTTTCTGTTGCAAAACCGATGCCATATGCTACGGCTCCGGCTGTTATCTCGTCAAACAGCACGCTGCGCTTTTTCGGGGTCAATTTTTTTGAGTCATTAATCCCTTCAATAGTGCAGTTTTCCGGAAGTATTACAGCAGCTGCAAAGACCGGCCCCGCAAGAGGGCCGCGCCCCGCTTCATCTATTCCGCAGACGAAACGGTGCCCATTCCGTTTCGCCAGATTTTCATAGTAATACAAATCATTCACGGTTTTAAAGGCTCCAAAGTTATGCGCCCTATTTTGGCACTTCTGAATTCGTCAAGCAGCATATGCGCCGCACGCTCGGTGTTTACAACTCCTCCCACCGAAAGCATACCGCGTTTTCTGCCTATGAGTTTCAGCATACCAAAGCCGTCCATTTCATCTATGTCTTCATCTATACGGTAACGTTTTTTTAAATTATCTGGTGCAATTTGCCTTAGTGTTTCAAGCAACTGGCAGGCGATCGGCTCGACATCGTAAGTCGACTCTTTCACTGCACCTGTAAATGCGAGGTGCTCCCCTGCTTTTCTGCTGCTGATTTTCGGCCATAAAACACCTGGCGTATCCATCATTTCAAAGCCTTTGCCAATCTGAAACCACTGGCTTGTACGGGTTACGCCGGGCCTGTTTTCAACAGCAGCGCGGCTTCCATGCGCGAGCCTGTTGATTAAAGAGCTTTTGCCGACATTGGGTATGCCCACCGCCATAAGGCGTATACGTTTCCCCGTCATGCCCTTTTCTTTCCACGACTCCATTTTCGCGCTGAGTAAACGCTCGCTTTGCGAAAGAAGTGAACCTATGCCTTTGCCGGACTTGCAGTCAGCCGAAAAAGCGCCCCAGCCTCTTTTCTGAAAACAGTTCAGCCAAAGAGCCGTTTGTTTTGAATCGGCAAGGTCTTCCTTGTTCATAAGAATAATGCGTGGTTTAGAGCCGATAAGACGCCCAAGCTGAGGATTATGACTGCTCAGCGGTATGCGGGCATCAAGTATCTCAACCACGGCATCCGCGAGTTTTAGATTTTTTTGAATTTGCTTTTCTGTTTTTACCATATGGCCAGGAAACCACTGTATGGTCTGTTTTTTGCTGCCATTCATTTACAGTACCAGCCCTCAAATTATTAAAATTTGCGGTCTCCTGTAAACCCCATAATCATCGGCTGTGGAAGCCGTGGAACGGACTGAGCAGGAAACTGACTTTGCCCATTATGTAGTGTGTGTCAATAACGCCAACGTCTGTAAAACGGCTGTCTTCAGAAACAGGTCTGTTGTCACCAAGCACAAAGACATGGCCTTTTGGCACCGTCAGCGGAAACTTCGTTGTTCCTTTCTGCTTCGTTATGCCATTTTTAATATACGCCGATTCGTCGAGTGGCTTGCCGTCAACATAAACATAGCCTGACGAGAAATCGATATTCACTGCCTGCCCTTCCGTTGCAATCACGCGCTTTATGATTCTCTCATTCAGCTTTGTGCCTGCTGCGTCGATAACTACAACGTCACCGCTTTTAAAACTGCGGTCCGTACATGAAACAAACAGCCTGTAGCCTTCACAATAATTTGGCTCCATTGACTTCCCTTGAACTTCAACATTCAGCCGAAAAAAGAAAACAAAAAGAATCATAACGGCAATCAACGCTGTCATGAGTGCTTCCACCCATTCATAGCATCCTTCTGTAAAGCCGCTGTGCTTTCTGGGGGGCATTTCATCCGAATTTTCAGAATCCGCCATATTCGTTCCCACCTTACTTAATAAAAACAGCCTTTACATATTTTATACGGCCATAGCAGTAAAAAGCGGCAGTAGCAAAAGAAAGGGACATGACGATGTCCCTTTCTGAACAGTTTAAAATGAAAATCCCATTAATGAATCTGCGCTTTCACTTTTGCAGCCTTGCCTACTTTGCCACGCAGGAAATACAGCTTAGCCCTGCGGACATCGCCTCTGCGCACAACCTTAACAGCTTTTACATTTGGCGAATGGATTGGGAAGACCCTCTCGACACCTACGCCATAAGAAACACGGCGGACAGTAAAAGTTTCACTTACACCGCTGCCTTTGCGTGCTATTACGGTGCCCTCAAAGGCCTGAATTCTTTCCCTGTCGCCCTCACGCACATTTACATCTACACGCACTGTGTCTCCGACTTTAAATTCAGGCAATTCTTTTTTCATAGAATCCTGAGCGATTGTCTTTAATGCATCCATAAATAAATACTCCTTCTAAAATTCAGGCATTCATGCTTATTGCAGAGGAATACCCCCTCCATGCCGCGGAAATTAGGCATGACCCTCACTGGCAGTGCCAGCGGATAAAAATTACTCAAGCATTTTTTATTTTATCACAACCGTTTTTTAAATGCAACAGATTTTTAAATTAAAAGCATTTTCAGCATTATACCGAAATCCTAAATGTCAAATGCTTTTACAGAGCATCTACAAATGCCGTATTAGTTCCCACAGACCCATCATAAGCTCGCCCGGAATGAATTTTGCTACAATCCGGTGCAGGAAGCATACAATTCCGGGAGTCGATACAGGAAGGCCGAGGCGGCTGTCAGTCAAAGCCATGCGGACTACGCTCTTCTCACGCGAAGCAAAAGGGAAACCCCAAATGTAGGAACTGTTCCTTGTTTTCTGCGCCGTGCCGATAAATTCCGTATCCTTAATCCAGTAAGGGCAGACGGCCGTAACCTTTATTTTCCTTCCAAAAAGCTCGACGCGGAGTGCCCTGCTGTACCTGTAAAGGAACGCCTTTGTCGCCGCATATACGTTGAGGTACTGGAACGGCTGGAATGCCGAAGTTGAGCATATCTCAAGGATGCGGCTTCCTTCTTTCATGTACGGAAGTACAATCTGCGTTATATCTACAGCAGCACGGCAGTTAAGGTCTATCATATCGTCGCAGTCTGCAACAGATATATCGCTGTAGCTGCCGATTTTCCCAAATCCGGCTGCATTGACAAGAACACGCACATCCGGCTGCTCACTTTTAATAATTGCAGAAATTTTTCTGAAGCTTTCCTTGTCTGTCAAGTCATACGGAAGAATCTTTAAAGGAATGTCCACCTGTTTCTGAAGCTCTTCCATACGTTCACGCCTGCGGGCGACTGTCCAAATCCCGTCAAGGCCCTCTTTTTTAGAAATCTGCCTTACAAATTCCTGCCCAAGGCCGCTTGAAGCTCCGGTAACTACTGCTATACGCACTCAGCCTGCACCTCCCTTTTACATGGTTAAATAAGTAATCCGGTTATACTCCGCTTTCAAGCATATCGAGCAGTCTGCTAAATGTCGCCATAGTATCCTGCATAGGTTTCGCAGTTGCCATGTCCACACCGGCTTTACGCAGGATATTTACCGGATAGTCGCTGCTGCCGCTTTTGAGGAATCCTTTATACTGCTCCACTGCTTTTGCACCGTCTGAAAGTATCCTTTCTGCAAATGAATTTGCGGCAGCATACCCCGTTGCATACTGATAAACATAAAAGTCGCGGTAAAAATGCGGAATCCTTGCCCATTCGATATCAATTTCCGGATCGACCGTCATCTCAGGCCCGTAATATTTCACATTGAGTTTATGCCAATAGCTACATAGGTCATCAGACGTAAGCGGTATGCCCTTTTCTGTCTGTTCATGCGTAAAAGTCTCAAACTCCGCAAACATCATCTGGCGGAACACCGTAGTACGTATCTGTTCAAGCTGCGAATTTACAAGGTACAGCTTTTTATTTTTGTCCTGCTCATTTGCAATGAGGTGGCGAATAAGCAATGATTCATTTGTCGTCGACGCGACTTCTGCGCAGAAAATTGCATAATCCGAGTAAATATACGGCTGTGTTTTCTTAGAATAGTAAGAATGCAGCGAGTGGCCCATTTCATGCGCAAGCGTTGAAACATCGTCAAGAGTATAGTTGTATTCATCAGCACATACGGCTGGGTGTCATAGCATCCCCAAGAGTATGCACCGGAGCGCTTGCCCTTGTTAGGGTAGCGGTCTACCCAGCCTTCGCTGATTCCTTTAGAAAACAGGTCAATATATTCTTTTCCGAGCGGCGCAAGGCCTTCTTTTACAATATTGACAGCTTTACTGAACTCAATGTGAACGTCCGGCACATTTACAAGCGGTGCATACAGGTCGTACATATGAATGGTATCAACGCCAAGAAGCTTCTTTTTAATGTTAACATAGCGGTGAAGCAAATTTAGGTTTTTGTCAACCACACCTGCCGCAGTGCTGTAAACCTCAAGCGGAATGCCATTTGGGAAAAGCGAGCTTTCAAGCGAAGATTTATAATGGCGTAACTTTGCATTCATCGCACATTTTTTTACGGAAGAAATAAGCAATGACGCAAACGTATTTCTAAAATGCCTATACCCTCCAAACAGCGACTGGAACGCCTCACGGCGCACACGCCTGTCTTTCGATGTAATATACCCATAATAGCTGCTTTCAGTAAGCGGAACTTCCATGCCATCTTCATCATGCACATGGTGAAATTCCATATCCGCATTCGAAAGCAGTGTATATGCGCTGTGCGAAGCCTCAAGACAGTCTGAAAGCGAAGCCAGGATCGACTCGCTGTTTTTGTCGAGTGTGTGCGATTTAAGCCGCAGTATTTGCTCAAGGCGGAAACGGTGAAGTTCTAAGTCCGGCAGCACTTTAATCTCATTTTCCACAGTCCCCTCCGGATATGAAAGGATCTCTGGCATGAAAAATGATTCTGCAGCCTCAAGTTCTGAAAGGTAAGCGCTTATTTTTGATTTTAAGCCGAGAAATTCAGAGTTCGAAGTGTCTTCGTCCGAGCGCAGGTTCGCGTATACAAAAAGTTTTTCCGCACGGCGTGAAACTCCTTCATCAAGCTTGAAAAATTCCAGCAGCTTATGAGCATCACTCAGTTTTCCGCGGAAAGCAGGAATACCCGCTGCATTTTCTTTTAGCTTCGAAAAGTCCGTATTCCATTCGTCCGTGTTTTTATATATTTTTTCAACCGCCCATTTGTCGTTTGGTAAAATTTCATCCCTTGCCTTGATTTTTGCCGGTTCACCCATTATAATCCCTCCATATTTCAACAAGATAGTATTGCCATATTTTCATAAACTAAAATGCTCATCGGCAACTTTAAATTTCATTATAGCAAGCAAACAATTTATTTTCAATAAAATAAATTCAGATTTTGGCTATTTTAAGAGATTTTGAAAAAAAGTCCGCATGACATATTGCACACGCGAACTTCCATCGTTTTGCAGTATCAAATTAAAAATTAAAACCGGTATTTAGAAATTCCGCGTAAAAATATCACTTTCATTAAGAAGGCTTTCTACCGTATCAAATCCGAGGCGGTGAAGCAACTCTATGACATACGGATTGTCTATGGGCGTTTTATAGGCAGACTTTTCACCGTATTCCGCAACGTTTTTCCGTCCCTCTTCTTTTGGTATAAGCGCCTTCGGGCCTCCTACACATCCTCCTGTGCATCCCATTCCCTCAATGAAGTTAGCCGAAATTTTTCCGGCAAGCAGGTCGTCCAGCATTTTTCTGCAGGCAGGCACACCGTCAGCATGTATTGCATGCACAGTTATTTTGCGGTGCGGGTCTATCCGCTCCACCGTGCTCTTTACCGCTTCGCTTACACCGCCGCTTCCAGCATAAATGCGTCCCGCACGTGATGAATGGTCGCGCAAATCTTCAGGCAAGTTTTCCGGATGAATCCCCGCAAAGTCAAATACGTTCTGCATTTCACGGAACGTCAGCACATGGTCAACAGCACCAGCAAGGCCTTTCTCCCGCGCTTCAGCCTTCTTTGCAAGGCACGGGCCTATAAACACAGTTATGGCATCAGGATGAAGCGCTTTTATTGAACGCCCACAGGCCACCATGGGCGACACAGAACCCGGCACATGCGGGATAAGCTGCTTATAAACCCTGCGTATCATAGCTATCCACATGGGGCAACAGCAGCTCGTGAGTTGAAAGTCTTTTTCAGTTACAATATTTTTATCAAACTCCAGCGCCTCTTTTAAAGTGAGAATATCGGCAAACAGGGCAACCTCTACCATTCCTGTAAATCCAAGACGTTTAAATGCCGTGCGCAACTTTCCAGGCGTCACATCGTCCCCGAACTGCTTCACAAATGCCGGGGCAACCATGGCAAAAACCGGTGCTTTACCGCTGTTTATGTCAGCAAATGTTGGAAGGATATCTTTGCTTTCAATCAATTTTTTAGCGCGGCAGCCACGCACACATTCAGCGCAGCCAACACACATGTCCGAACGCACAGCCATGTTGCCGTGCTCATCTTTATACAATGCATCAAACAGGCACCTGCCGGCGCATGCAGCTTTCTCGCTTTCTGAACATGCGCATTCCCCTATACGTATAACGGGCGGATGGCTTTTCGGGTTTAAAAGGCAGTCCAAATCATGCGGGTTAAATTTTTCCTGCTCAATTTTATTAAGTTCATCGGGTACATCACCATTGACCGACGCTTTTGCCAGGCGTGTATGCAGTTCGTGAAACGTGACCATTTAATTTATCCCCACTTCCGTTTTAGCTAATTGCCTTCCACAGCCTTAATTTTCTATATTATTCTGCCATATTATGCTTCAGCTCTGTTCTTATTTAATCACAATATCAGCATTTTAAATGAATTTTGCAGAAAAAAGCCGTATCCTTTAAATCAGGAAACGGCCTTTACAAATTAAAGTCACAAAAAGTTTATATTTTTATCAATAAGCGAATACAAGACCGCCGCGGTCAGCGTAAACAGTGCTCAAGCCTCCTGCGCGGAAAATTTTGATATCTTTAAAGGGTATACTGTTTCTAATTGTCTCACGCATTTTTTCGGCCTTTTCCTTGATGTCAACAAAAGTTATGGCAAGCGTAGATTTCTCAATATCTTTTGCAGTGGAGGCAATAATGTTAATGAGCTTTGTTTCAGCCTGCTTCTCCCCTATGGCACGGCTTTTCATAACAATTTCACCGTTTCCATTGGCGCCGAGAATAGGGATAATCTTTAAAGCCTTACTTACGCTGGCTTTCCATCCGCTTATACGTCCGTTGCGCTCCAGATTCTCAGTAGAATTAGGCAGGAACAGCGTTTCCAAACCTGAAGAATATTCATTTACCTTATCCACAATCTGCTCATTGCTAAGGCCCTGTTCCAACAAGCCACTAAGTTTAAGCACAATGAGGCTCTGCCCTGCCGAAGCAGTTTTGCTGTCTAAAACATATACCTGATTTTTGCAGCCTTCATCCTCAAGCATTTGCTTAGCCGTTACAGCGCTTTGATATGAGCCGCTGAGCTTTGATGATATTGTAACTACAAAATTAACGGCATCCTTTTTAAACTTCTCATAAAAATCATAAGGAGAAGGGCATGAAGTCGAAATTTTTCCAATGTCCGCCTTCATTTTCGAAAGGAGTACAGATGTATCTACATTGTTGTCAACTATTTCTTCTCCTCCAATACTTATTTTAAACGGAATACGCAGAATGCCGCTCAGCCTTTCATACACTTTTTCGTTGAAGTCAACGCAGCTGTCAACAATAATCTGTCTTTTCATTACAGTTCCTCCCATGGTTTTACAGCACTTACCACTTATGCTTAAAAGGTATTTGACACAAATATCTTACGCGTTTATTATAATCGCAGCACACGTTTTTATGATTCCGTAAATAAATGGAAAATGCGGCAAAATCTTCACTTTTTATTTTCTCACCACCGTTAATATACTGCTTGCATAAAATCATTCAGCTGTTTGGAATAATACCGTCATCTGTGCAGAAACATTTCAATATGCGGTATGCCGTCTTCCAGAAAGACCTCGGAGCAAGGCTTAAATCCCATTTTTTCGTAAAAACTTTTTATGTAAACCTGTGCCTCAATATGTATATCGTTTTCATGCAATGTTCCAATAACAAAATCAGTGGCTTTCTGCACCATCTTTCTTGCAAGGCCATGCTCCCTTTTATCCCTGCGCACGGCAAGCCGCCCGATAGATATTTCTTCAAATGTCTGCCCTTTGTCTAAAATGCGCAGGCAGGCACATATATTTCCATTTTTATCTTCAACAAAAAGGTGCCAACTGCTAGCATCATAGCCGTCAATATCCTGATATGGGCACTTCTGCTCTACAACAAAAACCTGATTGCGAAGAAGCAGAATACCGTACAACTCAGGCAGCGACAAATCGCCGAACTTTTTTAAATACCAACTCACCTGCTATTAGCTCCCTGTTTTATTATTAATGTTAATATAAGTAAAATCAAGCCTGCACGTCATCTATTTTATCTGGGCGACTTACCGGTTAAAATTATAGCTGCTTTAAATTAGTACACTCCAGCGTTATAATTAAGTATATATTAAAAAGCGTAGAATAGACAAGAGGTAATTTACATGAAAATAAGACGGCGCTATCGTTTTACCGGCTTTGTGCAAGGTGTTGGTTTTCGTTTCAGGGCTTACCACTCCGCACAGTTGCTTGGCCTCACTGGATGGGTACGCAACGAATACGACGGGAGTGTAACAATGGAAGTGCAGGGTGAAAGGCAAAAGATCGATTCAATGATTGACAAAATCCAGAACGGCATTTACATAAACATAGACCATACCGATTTCAAAGAACTGCCGCTTAATCCTGACGAACGTTCTTTTGAAATTGCTAACTGATTTTTTCGCCATAGGCAAAATGGCCAAACATAACCCCTATCGTGTATGACAGGGGTTATGAAAAAATAAAAATATTTGCTTTTTGTTTTTATAAGAATGCCACCTTAGCCAAACAGTGGAGGCACATTGCTAAATGCACTGTGCAAAGCGCTGCTTACCTGGACTAATCCAAAAGCAGTTAAGACAGCACTAATAATAGCAAGTACAACAAAGAAGATTATACAGCCTTTTACAGTTTTAAGATTGCTGTTAATTTTTTCTAAAGCAAAAAGTTTAAGCTCTTCATCAGATAAACCGCCTTTTGAATATCTCATAAATACTTTAGGCGTATTATTAGGCACAGCATCAACATTATCCGGCAGTTCTTTTTTTGTCATATTGGCAAATTTTTGATTTTCTTCGTCAGTGCAGTGGCTGATTGGAATCAGTTTATCCTTATAAAGTGCCCGATAAAAATTTTTCTTGATACTCACAATACTACCTCTTTCAAAATATCATTCACCCGAAGATACCACGGCCATTTTAGTTGTGAGACCATATCACCTTCTCGCAAGCAGTATTAGGCCTTTAATTTACATTGTTTGCATGCTCCTTTCTCTATTAAATTATCTACAATTATATATTAAATAGGAATATTATGCTACATTAAGTGAGCATTCTTCCAAAGTGATGTTACTAATAATCGGTTGAGAATTCTAACCAGTAATTATTAAAATTGGCATAAAATAAACCCCTTAATATGTTTAATACACATACTAAGAGGGTTTATATCGCCATACAAATTGAATACAGTACATTCAAAGAGCTATTCTTGTATATATCATTACCGGCTGTTTGATTCCATCATTCAACTTAATAATGGTTCTTAAAAGTTCATTGAATCACTCATCAGCGCTCAACTTATTAATCTTCCTCAGAATTGTCCCAGTTATGCCACACGTTCTGGACATCGTCATTATCTTCAAGCGCGTCAAGAAGATGCTGCATACGTGAAGCTGGACCCTCATCGTCCAGTTTCACATACGAAACAGGAACCATTCCAATTTCTGCAGTGATAAATTCATATCCCTTTTTCCCTAAATCAGAAAGCACACCGCTGAAGTCATCCGGCTCCGTATAAATCTCAAGAACATCATCATCGGCTTCAAAATCGGAGGCGCCAACCTCGAGCGCATCTTCCATGACTTTATCTTCGTCAAGGCCTTCGCGCTCGATTACAAGAACGCCTTTGCGATTAAACAGATAAGAAACGCATCCGGTAGTACCGAGATTTCCGCCGAATTTGTCAAAATAATGGCGTATGTCGCCCGCTGTACGGTTACGGTTATCTGTAAGTGTCTCGACTATTACTGCTATTCCGCTCGGGCCGTAACCCTCATAAGTAATATTTTCATATTTAGTGCTGTCACCATCGCCAGCCGCACGTTTTATTATGCGCTCTATATTATCGTTTGGCACATTTGCTGCTTTTGCTTTCGCAATGCAGTCTTTCAGGCGTGAATTTGCTTCCGGATCCGGCCCGCCGCCTTCTTTGACAGCTACCGACAGTTCACGGCCTATCTTTGTGAAGACCTTTGATTTTGCTCCGTCTGTTTTCTCTTTTTTCCGTTTTATATTATTCCATTTTGAATGGCCTGACATAAAGTATCCTCCCACTAAAATCCATTATAACGTAACTTTAATTATACCACAGTACAATTATAAAAGCAAACGGGCAGAATCTGTATTTACTGTCTTTTAATATGCATCCTTCCGTCGCAGTAAGAGCATACAAGCATATCCCCCGCCTCTGTGAAAAGGTGAGGCAAATAAGGTTCAGTCTGCGTAATGCAATTTGGGTTGCTGCATTTGTACGGGTATATAGAGCCCAACCTGCTCACATCAGGCTTAATCCTGTTACTTTGAAGGATTGTGAGAATAAGCGCCATCCTCGCATACATTCCGTAAACGGTCTGGCGGAAATAAGTAGCGCGCGGGTCACGGTCAACCTCTTCGGCAATTTCATCGACACGCGGCAGCGGATGGAGTATGCGCAGATTCGGCTTGGCGGCCTCAAGTTTCTTAGCATTGAGCACATAAATGCTCTTTTGCTCTTCATACTGTTTTCTGTTTGCAAAGCGTTCCTGCTGTATGCGCGTCATGTAAAGCACATCAAGTTTCGGCAAGGCTTCTTCAAGTGACGAAGCTTCCGCATATTTGCAGCCCGCCGCATCTATTACGTCTTTTACATACTGCGGAAGCGCAAGCTCAGGAGTGGAAATCAGAATAAATGAATTACCTTCAAACCGCGTCATGGTTTTTATGAGCGAATGTACAGTGCGGCCATATTTTAAGTCACCGCAAAGCCCAATGCAAAGGTGGTCAAGCCTCCCTTTTTCATTATAAAGCGTCACAAGGTCCGTTAAGGTCTGACTTGGGTGCATATGGCCGCCGTCACCTGCATTGATAATAGGTACTTTAGAATAAATGGCAGCAGCAGCTGCGGCACCCTCATGCGGATTGCGCATAACAATCAAATCCGTATATCCGCTCACGACCGTAATAGTATCTTTAAGGCTCTCGCCCTTTGACACTGACGTGTTTTCAGGATTATCGAAGCCTACCACTTCGCCCCCAAGGCGGTACATAGCCGTCTGGAAAGACATTTTTGTCCGCGTAGAAGGTTCATAGAAAAGCGTAGCCATAATCTTTCCCCGGCACGATTCACTATATGCCCACGGGTTCTTGCGTATGCAGTCTGCAAGGTTAATAAGTTCTTTAAGCTGCGACACCGTCAGCTGGTCCAAATCAATCATGTGATTTAACTGCAAAATACATCGCTCCATTCAATTTTTATCTATTCTATCATTTAAGCTGCAAATATACAAGCATACATGGCGTGTGTTGCGTTCAAGGCGAACCTTCAAACTTAATATGTTCAAGCCATTGCCGCAACACAAAAGCAGCATAAAAAAGCGCATTGCCTTATCTCCTTAAGGCAATGCGTATAAAGGTTTTTTATAATTAACATTTATTTTTATTCACTAAATGCGGCATCTTAAAAACCTGAAGGAATTTTTTTGCAAGCACATCATATTCATTATGAGCAAGAATATACATTTTCCCATGTGCGCCCATTTTTTCAAGCTCATCCTGCGGCATCTGCGACAACCTTATGGCAGCGTCGGCAATTGCCTGACTGTTTTCCGGCGGGATGGATATGCCACACTGCGCTTCTGCAACCATATCATTAGGGGCATCTATTGCAAATATTACAGGTTTGCCCGCCATCATATAATCCATAAGCTTGTTAGGGCTCACGCCAAACCTGAAAAGCGGCTGGCTCTGAAGGCCTATATAAAACGCGTCGAGCTGGAAAAGAAGCTCCGGAATCTGGTCACGCCGCACAGGATCGAGAAATTCTACAATGTTGTCAAGTTTGAGCTTATGCGTCTTTTCAATAAGGCGCTCCTTTTCAGGGCCCTGGCCTATTGAAAGCAGTTTTATCTTTCTGCCGCGCAGTTTCTCCCCCGCTTCAACATAGCTGTCAAGTGCATTTGCTATGCCGTGCGCACCAGTATACCCTATGAGGAAATATCCGTCGCTATGGTACTTTTTCAGCTTGTCACGGTAAACCATTGGGTAATGAAACGGTTTTTCCCAGTCCGATTTCTCAATCCCATTAGGTATATATATAAATTTTTCCGGCAGCATACCGTGCTCTACCATATGGCCTTTCGCGCACGGCAGAAGTGAAACAATATAGTCGCTGCAGCGGTAGCAGTCATTTTCCGCTTTCTGCATCACACGTATATATGGGTGCTTCGGGCTCATGCCGCCGAGCTCGATAGGGCTTAGCGGCCACAGGTCATGCACTTCATAAATAAGCATAGCGCCGTACTTTTGTGCAATACAGCGCGCCGGATATATATCGAGTGGGTAAGTCGACGAGGCGATGACTGCATCGGGTTTCCCCTGAGAAATAATTTTTGGGCGGTAGTGGTAAAGGCCCCTTAGGAAAGAAATCATGTTTTTTATTCTGTCTTTATTATTGCCATGATACACATTTCCTGCTATCCAGAAATAGCGTATTCCATCAATCATTTCTTCCCTGTATTTGTCCCTGCCGATGTCAGGGTTATGCGTGCGCAGATGTGAAAATGAACTTGCCACAACAGTGACGTTATTCCCTGCTGCCGCCCAGCGCTTTGCCATATAGTACGGCCTGTACTCCATTCCGTTGTATACTGAACCCGCATAATGATTGATATATATGATATTCAATGAAGTCACGCCCCATATTTTAAAAGGATAGAAGCAATTTTTTCCGACGCGTGCCCGTCGCCAAAAGGCCTGCTTTTACGTGTAACCTGATCCGGCACGGTTTCCGTAGCCTTGCGGTAAATATCGTTTGTATCAAGGCTTGAGAGGACATTCCAGTTTCCCGCAAGGGTTTCAACCCATTCAGTCTCGCTGCGCAGCGTGATGCACGGCACTTCCATAAACCACGCTTCTTTCTGCAGGCCGCCGGAATCTGTAAGCACCTGGCAGGCATTGCTTGTAAGTAGCAACATCTCAAGGTATCCTACAGGCGGTATAAGCATGATGTTTTTGTAGCCGCGTTTTTTTACCGCCTGCTCCGCAAGCGGGCGCGTCCGCGGGTGGATAGGAATTATCACAGGCTGCGGCAGTTTTTCAAACGCGTCAAAAATACGGATTATCGCGTTGAGGCCGCCATCTGTTGTCTCTGCACGGTGCAGTGTTGCGAGGCGGTATTGCTTAGGCTTAATGCCAAGCTGGCTTAAAATTGCCCTTTTCTCTGGATTGGATTTAGCCACATTCAGAAAATGCAAGACCGAGTCAAGCATTACGTCACCTGTGATTTCAACACCGCGTGTAATATTTTCCTTTTTAAGGTTTCCGGCTGCAGTTTCAGTCGGGCAGAAAAGCCATGTGGATATATGGTCTGTAAGCACACGGTTCTGCTCCTCAGGCATCCGCATATTGTAAGAGCGCAGCCCGGCCTCAACATGGGCTACTGGAAGGTGAAGCTTTGAAGCTGCAAGTGCCCCTGCAAGCGTTGAGTTAGTGTCGCCGTAAACAAGCATTACATCCGGCTTCTCTTTAAATATAACCTCTTCTATTTTTATCAGCATCTCGCCTGTCTGTTTTCCGTGCGTGCCCGAACCTACGCCGAGATTGTAGGCCGGCTTTGGAATCCCGAGCTCTTCAAAAAACACTGCAGACATGTTTTTGTCATAATGCTGGCCCGTGTGGACTATAACTTCATCGCATTTGCCTTTAAGCGCACGTGAAACGACGGAGGCTTTGATGAACTGCGGCCTCGCGCCGATTACCGTCAATATTTTCATCAGGATCAGTCCACCTTTACGTCATCGTGAGCCATGTCGAGGGTAGAGAAATTTAGCCCATCATATTTGACCGGCTGACCTGTTTTCTGTGACTTGTATGCCGCCAGAATTATTTTCAGGCCTTTTATGCCTTCTGTACCGCTGACAAGCGGCTCAGTGTGTGTATCGACGGCGTGGATAAAGTTGCGGTAAAGTGTGTTGTGCCCGCTTCCATAAACATCTTTAGGGTCAGTGCCGGCAAGTTTTGCCACCTCGGCATCCTGTGCAGCTGATTTCGCAAAATTCCAAGTTTCGATGCGGTTTACAGCAAGGCCGCCGATAACTGCCGTTCCCGTTTCCCCTGATATTGAAAGCGTCTCTTCAAGATTTTTAGGATAAATGCAAGCTGTGCCTTCCACCATGCCAACAGCGCCGTTCTTAAAGCGAATCAGTATGGCACCAAAGTCCTCTGCTTCAATATCACGCAGGTAATTACCCGTCATAGCCATAATTGTGTCCGGCTGGCCGCCGAGGCTCCACTGCAGAAGGTCAATGCCATGGATGCACTGGTTCATAAGTGTGCCGCCATCCTGTGCCCATGTTCCGCGCCATGGCGCCTGCTGGTAATACGGCATTGTGCGGTTCCAAAGTATACGTGCAGAGCCGCTGACAAGCTTGCCAAAACGTCCGGCTTCAAGTGCTTTATGGAGCTGCTGCACGGGCGCATTGAACCGGTTCTGGTGGCAAACGCCAAGTGTTACGCCATGCTGTTTAGCCTCGCGTATCATCTGCTCTGCATCAGCCGTGTTCAAAGCCATTGGCTTTTCAACAAGCGTATGCCTGCCTGCACGTATGCAGTCAAGCGCTATCCGCGCATGGTAGCCGCTTTCTGTAGCTACAGCGCAGCAGTCTATATCCATTTCATCGAGCATTTTATGGTAGTCCGCATAAACTGCAGGCTTTTCCCCAGTGCCTGTAGCGAGGTCTGCCGCTTTCTTTTCGGCGCGTTCCGCCACAGGGTCACATACGGCCACAAGTTTCATAATATCCTGGTTGGCAATGGCAGCAGCAATATGGTTTTTTGAAATGCGGCCGCAGCCAATAAGTGCAAAACGATATTTTTTCATAATAAATCACCTGTCCTTACGGATTATTGGAAATGATGTCCTAAAATATGCAGTAAAGCCAGCATCCGCATATTAGAAAATTACCCCCGCTCTCAGCTGAAAACGGGGGTAAAGAGCTTTTACAGAAGTTCGATATTTGAGCGGTCTTTCACGTCTTTCATTGCATTGCGGGTGTCAAACACTTCCTGTGACAGTTTCTGTATCCTGTTGTAGTCAAAGCTTGAATGGGCAGTGCAGATGATAACAATATCAGATTCGCGAAGCATATCATCAGTCAGCTCTTTTGCGCCTGTGTGCACCTTGCCCTTAAAGCGGTATTCCGGAATAAACGGGTCATAAAAAGTCGTATTCGCACCTTGTTTTATAAGGATATCAATTACATTGAGCGCCGGGCTCTCACGGTAATCGTCGATGTCTGCCTTATATGCGACGCCAAGCACGAGAACTTTGGCGTCATTGATTGATTTTTTATCGCGGTTAAGGACTGTTGCGGCACGCTGTACAACATATTCAGGCATAGCCGTATTGATTTCTCCGGAAGTCTCAATCAGGCGCGTGTGGTAATTATATTCCTTTGCTTTCCAGTCAAGGTAAAACGGGTCGAGAGGTATGCAGTGGCCTCCAAGGCCAGGACCCGGATAAAATGCCTGAAAGCCGTATGGCTTCGTTTTTGCTGCATCGATTACTTCCCAGATGTTTATGCCCATGCGGTGGCAGAGTATGGCCATCTCGTTTGCAAGGCCAATATTGATATTGCGGTAAGTATTTTCAAGAAGCTTTTCCATCTCTGCAACAGCAGGCGAAGAAACCTCATATACACCGCCTGCAAGCACACTGCGGTAAAGTGTAGCTGCTACTTCAGTAGAATCTTTGCCTATGCCGCCGACAACTTTAGGTGTGTTTTTCGTCTTGTACTGCTTATTGCCCGGGTCAACGCGCTCAGGCGAAAATGCAAGGTAAAAGTCCTCGCCGCATTTCAGGCCGCCAGCTTCAAGAATCGGCTTTAAAAGCTCTTCAGTTGTACCCGGATAAGTCGTCGACTCAAGTATAATGACCATACCGCGGTGCGCAAACTTTGCAACAGATTCCGTTGAGCCTTTTACATAGCTTATATCCGGCTGTTGGTACTGGTCCAGCGGTGTCGGAACACAAATACAGACGGCATCTACTTTTTTTATAAATGCAAAATCAGATGTAGCTGAAAATCTGTTCTTGTTCACAAGGTCTTTAAGCGTATCGCCAACAATATCGCCGATATAATTGCGGCCCTCATTGACAGCCTTAACTTTCTTTTCCTGAACGTCGAACCCTATCGTGCGGTAGCCTGCTTTTGCAAATTCAACCGCAAGAGGCAGCCCAACATAGCCGAGGCCCACAATACCGACAACAGCAGACTTATTTTTAATCTTGTCCAGAAGCTCCGATTTAATATTAGTCATGTTTTTTCCCCCGTAACTCATCAGATATTTTTAAGGATAGAGCAAATATCATCAATCACGTCATCCGTGATATAGCCGTGCATTGGAAGGCTGAAAACAGTCTGTGAAAGCTTTTCAGCCACAGGCAAATCGCCCTTCTTATAGCCGAGCGGTTCATAAACTTTTTGCAGATGGAGTGGATTAGGATAATAAATATTTGAAGGCACGCCAGCGGCTTTCAGCGTGTCCATCACCTTTGTGCGTTCCTCAGGGCTCTTTGCCTTCAGCGTGTAATAGGCAAAGCTTGATGTGAACCCTTTACGGACAGATGGCACTGTGAACCGCCCTCTAAGCTGCTCTGAATAACGTGCCGCAGCAAGTATGCGGTGACGGTTCTCTTCGTCAAATGCATGCAGCTTTGGCAGAAGAATGGCAGCCTGAAGCGTGTCAAGCCTTGCGTTTAATCCTAATCTGACGTTGTCATATTTCATGGTGCCTTTGCCATGGACGCGGATGGAGGCCATGATGTTATAAAGCTCTTTGTCATCTGTAAAAATTGCGCCACCGTCACCGTAGCAGCCAAGCGCTTTTGCAGGAAAAAAGCTTGTTCCAGAACAATCGCCGAACGAGCATGCCTTCCTCTCCCCTATGGCGCCGCCAAAACCCTGCGCACCATCTTCCATGAGGAACAGGCCATAATCTCTGCAGATTTTCTCAATCCGCACGAAATCTGCAGGATGGCCAAACAAGTCAACTGCAACTACTGCTTTTGGCTTAAGCTTCCCATCGCGTTTAGTCTTCTCAATCTTACTTACGAGGGAATCCGGATCCATGTTGAATGTATCCTCTTCCGAATCGCAGAACACAGGTGTTGCACCGACAAGGCTAACTACTTCCGCTGACGCAAAAAATGTAAATGCAGGCACAAAAACGGCGTCACCTTTACCTATACCTTTTGCCATAAGCGGGATCAGCAGTGCATCGGTGCCGCTGTCAGTTGTCAGGCAAAATTTTCTTCCCGTATAGTCACAAAGTTCTTTTTCCAGCTCTTTGACCTGTGGGCCTGAAATAAAATGGCTTTCCTCAATAACAGAGGCAATCTGCCGGTCTATTTCTGGTTTCAGATGGCGGTACTGCGCGCCGAGGTCATTAAAAGCTATCTTTCCCATTTTATCTTGTTTCCTCTCTGAGGCCATTTTCGCCCCGAACATATCTTCTGCCGCATTTCGGGCAGGCAAGGCTATTATCGTCCAATTTTGCGCCGCATTCGCATGCCCAGCCGCAGATTCTTGCCGGAACGCCCATAACTATTGCATAGTCAGGCACGTCTTTTGTAACTACGCTGCCGGCAGCAATAAACGAATTCCTGCCAATTCTGTGGCCGCATACAATTGTGGCATTAGCGCCTATGCTTGCGCCGTCGCCAACTGGAGTCGCCTTGTAAAACTGCGCTCCCCGCTGAGGATATCTGCACCGCGGGCGCGGCACATTTGTAAATACCATAGAAGGGCCGCAGAACACATAGTCGCCAAGCTCTACACCTTCATAAACTGAAACATTGTTCTGTATCTTACAGTTCCTGCCTATTTTTACACCTGGCGCCACAAAGACATTCTGGCCTATGGAACAGCTGCTGCCTATGCTGCAGCCAGAACTGATATGGCAGAAATGCCATATTTTTGTTCCGGCACCAATATGTGCCCCTTCATCAACACAGGCAGTAGGGTGTACAAAATATTGTCTGGAATCGTCCACAGTCATACCACCGTTTCAATAATAATCTTAATTTTTGCCGATTTCCCATTATTCAATTTCCGTGCTTTCAGCCAGTTCATAAGCAGCATAAATGCCAACACTACTGAAAAGGCACAGTTTCCCTCTTAACGTGTATATTATATATCTCAACCTGCGCATAGTCAATCAGAAGTGCAGCAAACTATTATTGCTTTTTCTCATACGGCTTTTTCCCTGCGTTGACTTTGAATAAAAAAGGCGCTATCATAATGGCGTTATTCCGCTGATTATGGAATATCTTCGGCTTTCAGCTTCAAATGTTATTTAAAACATTAAAAAGGGCTGCAGCCCATATTCCCAAAATCATGTAAGAAAGGGCGAAACAAATTGGATCAGTTCAAAGTAAGAGAAAAATTTATTTCCTATAACGTGCCAGACCTTACTGAAAAAGAGGTTGAGGCGGTCGACGGCACTATCCGTTCGCACTGGGTAGCAAAAGGGCCGCGCACTGCGAAGTTCGAAGAAGAATTTGCAAAGCGTGTCGGCGCCAAGCATGCTGTAGCAATGAATTCATGCACTGCAGCGCTTCATGTTGCGCTGCTTTCAAATGACATAGGCCCGGGCGACGAGGTAATCACAACGCCTATGACTTTCGCCTCAACAGCAAACACCATTATACACGTCGGCGCAAAGCCTGTATTTGCAGATATTGATTATAAAACGGGATGTATTGATCCTGACGAAATTGAAAAGAAAATCACTCCAAAAACGAAAGCTGTTGTTCCGGTGCACTACAGCGGGCAAGTATGCGACCTCGACCGCATTTACAGCATTGCCGACAAGCACAGCCTGTTTGTTTCTGAAGACGCGGCACATGCAATTGGCAGCAGTTACAAAGGCAGACCAATTGGAAGCCATCTTAAAGGTACTGCCTCATACAGTTTCTACGCGACCAAGAACCTTACAACTGGTGAAGGCGGCATGCTTGTTACTGATGACGATGAAATCGACGCAAAGGCGCGCATATGGGCAGGCCAGGGCATGAGCCATAACGCATGGAACCGCTATGCAAAGGGCGGAACATGGAAATATGACATATGCGAGCCCGGGTTTAAATACAATATGTTCGACATTCAGGCAGCCCTCGGACTCGTTCAACTTTCGCGGCTTGACGAAATGCAGGCTAAGCGCAAAAAAATCGCAGAAAAATACCAGCGCGAATTTGCGAAAATTGATGCTGTTGAACCGCCTTTTGTGCCTGGCTACGCAACGCATTCATGGCATCTTTACATTATCCGCATTGTTCCAGAGCTTCTCACTATTGACCGTGACCGTTTCATTGTTGAACTCAACAAACGCAATGTAGGTACAAGCGTGCATTTTATACCAGTGACGAGCATGAGCTACTACACAAAGAGATACGGTTTCAAAAAAGGCGATTTTCCGAACTCTGAAAAACATTTCGACCGCATCATTTCGCTGCCTCTCTATCCATCGCTTACAGATGAAGAAACAGATTACATTATCGATGCTGTACGTGACATAGTGAAAAAATATCACAAATAATTTTGTCAGATTCTTGCCAGAAAGAAAGGGCGTGCTCCAAAACAGCGGAGCACGCCCTTTCTTTGATGTAAGGAACTCAGCAAACAGAAAAAATCACTCCTGCTCATTAAAAGCTTTTTCAAGCTTTTTAGCACATTCCCTGCATACATTGTGACCCTTGAAGCTGATAATGTCATTCATGCTTCCACAGAAAATACATGCGGGTTCATACTTTTTCAGTACAATTTTACTGTCTTCATCCACATAAATCTCCAGTGGGTCTTTTTCATTGATGTTAAGTGTATTTCTCAGCTCTTTAGGTAATACAATACGTCCCAGTTCGTCTACTTTTCTTACAATTCCTGTAAATTTCAATTCTACTGCACCCTTTCCACAAAACAATAAATGGATTGACATCGGCCGACAATAAATTGTAGTATGTTTTTCCAATATTGTCAATTAGTTGCAAGAAATTTAAAAAACAAATTTTAAATTAATGAATATAAAATTTCTGCACCGAATAAATATTATACAAGTCTATTTGTGGAAGAAGATGAACATTCTGTTAAATTATATTTGGGCGTTTTTAATCTTCTTCAGCATACTGTGTGCTGCTTTCACAGGAAGAATGCCGCAGCTTTCGCAGGCAGTCCTCAGCGGCACTGGAAGTGCTGTAACGCTTGTGATAGGCATGACCGGCATGATGTGTGCCTGGACAGGGCTGATGAAGATAGCAGACAAAGGCGGAATAACAAATATTCTCGCAAAAATTTTCAGGCCTGCTGTCAGGTTTATGTTTCCACACTGCGACAGGGACGGACCTGCAGTTAAGGCTATGTGCATGAACATTACAGCAAATCTGCTCGGCCTTGGCAATGCTGCCACCCCGCTCGGCATTGCAGCTATGAAAGAGCTAAAAAAGTGCAACCCAACTGACACGGCGGACAACAACATGGCCATGTTTGTAATTATAAATGCGTCATCCATTCAGATTATACCTACCTATACGGCTACACTACGTGCACAGTACGGATGCATAACACCGTTCGACATTCTGCCCGCCGTATGGGTAACATCTGCGGCAGCGCTTCTTGTAGGCGTTTTATCTGCAAAATTGCTGGAGAGAAAAATCAATGGCTGATTTCAGTTCATATGTCGTTCCAGCCGTCATGCTGTGCATTGTGCTATTTGGATTTCTGCGCAGCGTACCGGTCTTTGACACTTTTTTGACAGGTGCGAGGGAAGGACTTGAGTCCTCCGTTTCGATTCTTCCCACATTAGTTGGGCTGGTTATGGCTGTCACCATGTTGAATGCCTCAGGCGCACTCGACCTTCTATCATCATTTTTTGCTCCTGCCGCACATTTGCTTGGCCTTCCTCATCAGGTCATACCGCTTGCCCTTATTAAGCCAGTTTCAGGCAGCGGTTCTACTGCCGTGCTTACACAGATATACAAAAATTGCGGCCCAGACAGCTTTGCAGGACGTGTAGCATCAGTAATGGCAGGTTCAACTGAAACTACATTTTACGCCGTAGCTGTATATTATGGTTCTGTAGGCATTAAAAAGACCCGCCATACTATTCCGTCTGCGGTTGCTGGAGATTTGACAGCATGTATTTTTTCAGCGCTTACCGTACATCTTTTTTTTGGCGATTAAAATCGGCGTTCAAATACCACAACTTCCAGATAACGACAACTACGGAGTTAATTGTGTTCGGCTTACACTGAGCAGGATGACATTACAGTAAATTAAGTATGAAAAACGGCCCGCTATTTCAAAATGGCGGGCCTACATTATTTTCACTCTGCTTTTTTATTTATGCTAAGCAAAACCGGTATAGATGCGAGTTGATAGCCGATGATTGTCATCATCCAATACTTTTTCGTCTTGCCACCAATGAACCCCCGTTACTAACCGGAAAACATATCCAACAATTCACCAAGTTCCGATACAAAACCGACCGTTGCGGCGGTTGCACCGAGAAGGACAAGATATGGTCCAATGATGCTTCTCGCGCCTTCTTTTAAAATTGCTGTATTTACTAACTTGTGGCATTTGAGGCATATCCAAGTCCGAAAGGAGATTCATGAAAAAATATATTGGTATTGGTCTTGGCGTATTCTTTATGATACTACTGTCATTAATGGCTTGTAATAATGTATCGTCAAAGCTAACGTTGCATCCGACAGCGGTTCTTGAGTGGTAATCATCTCGTACCGTAATAAATTTAGGAACAATGGACTGCGGCATGGCTTTTCGTTCTGTCTCTAAAGTCGTTTATAGGGATATGTCAGAGTACGGTTTTGGAAAGATAAAATATCTTTATTTAGAATCTTTCCATCTTTTATATCCGTTGCATCTTTTAAAACTTTATTCTCTGATTTCTCAACAATATACGACAGATAAGGCAGGATTCCGTTCGATATTTCCCAAGATGCGCTGTTCCATAAAAGAGATGGGGTGTGATCAACTGCATAATACTTGATATTCCCAATTTTAAATATTGGATCGGAAAAGCTTGTCGGACGTGCAAAGCTAAATCCCATTCCCAACGAGCAGCTTATATCAATGATTAGACATGGTTTCTTGAATTTTGAAATATCATTTTCTCCAACGTAAATATCTGGATCATTAGGATTCTGCAAAACGCCGTTTACAATGATATCTGCATCTGCCAATTCATTGGCAAAAGGCATTTTATCTCCGTTACAGCCTATAACCTCGATTAGCCCTGCCGCATTTTTAGTTATTTGCTGATACTGTATTCCCGGTATTTTATCGATGGTTAAATATGATGGCCGCCTGGTATACACCGTGATGTCGTTAAATCCATGCCCTTGCAAAGCATAAAGAGCACCCCTGCTGGCAGAGCCCATGCTGATGACGGCTACCTTCCGCTTCGGTCCATAACCGCCATCTATCCCCATCAGTTGAAGGGCGTGCTGAACGCCGCAGTACCCAGCCATTTCGTTGTTTTTATAAAATATATGAGTCAGATCACGTTCTCCATGATGATATATATTTTCCCACGCTATCAGTGTCAACTTCTTATCTATGGCATACTGAGTTATGATACTCTGCTGGACGCTATGAAGCCAGCCACATACAAGGGTACCATCCTGCATCTCTTCAAAATCTTCCGGAACAGGCTTTGTAATTAAAATTGCCTTACAAACATGAAAAAGCTTTTCGCGTTCTATTAAACGGTTTCCGGTCAGCAGAGATATTGCCTCATCATCCATACCAAACGGGACTCCATATCCCTTTTCAAAGAATAAATGCTTTCTTGTTTCTGCCGGTATCCAGCTTATTTGATCCGGGTGGATGGGAACCCTTTTTTCATGTTCTTTTTTTGATGTTCCAATTATTGCAATGTTCATGTCCGCGTCCTCACAATCATGCTATTTTAATCTATTATTCCCCAAAACAAAGGATTACTGCCAGCCGAGTCACCTATTTCGTGAGCAGCAATTCTTAATTTATTGCAGCATTTTACCGCCAACCCTTGTGCACAAATTTGAATCTCAGAAAAATATTTAAAGGAGCCCACAAATAGTGTCGGCTTCTTTTTTGATGAATACACCTGATTGCATGAAGAAAAAAAGCCGCGGCAAATGGATGCAAGCTGGAAAAATTATTTGGCATGGGGGCTCATTGCCAGATAAGCGATCCAGAAGGATACGACACTTTCGGCCCCCTGGTTCAAGTTCAATCCGCCAGTCTCTATTCCATCGTAACAGCCGCCTGTTCCTGAGCAAGCATACACAGCTTTCTTAATGGCACCGCCTGTTCCCAGCGGGATATCCTCGCAAATATACTCTATCTTCAATCCAAATTTGCTTCCGTCGCCAAAATACTCTCTGATATATTGGGATTTGTAGCAGGTGCTAATCACGATATCACGAATTCCGCATTTTTTGAGACTTTCCATGTTTCTCTCAAGCAAAGGCCTGTTCATAATTGGGACCATCGGTTTTGGAATTTTGTCGGTTAAGGGCTTCAGTCTTGCTCCAATTCCTCCTGCTAAAAATAATGCTTTCATGTTTCCCTTTCTCTAAGCAGGTTACTGTCAGAAAGAATTTTGCTTATATCCGAGTATATTCAATCCTGGAATCTATCGTATATGCATACAATATTTTCCATGTATTTTATAAAAAATCGAGCCTGCTTACCTTACGGCAAAACATGCTCAGACGTAATATAATATTTAATTATATCCTTCTATTTCACTGCAGGAGAAAATTCGATATACTGAAGCAAATCACTTAAACTTGCTGTAGCAAGAGCGATGCAGGTATCCGCCGCACCATAATACATCCTGACCTTCTCAGTGACAGGGTCCAGTACCCATCCGCATGGTAATACCGCTCCACCTACATCGCCCTCTTTTTCATAAATCATTTGCGGCCCAAATATCCATTCATCGCTTCTGTGTAAAATCTTAAATGACCCCTGCCGCAGTCTGTCTCATGCCATGATGATGTTGCAATAAAACGCCATTCTTTCTAAAAAAATCGATGTGGTAAAATGAAAGATAAAGCAATACTCGATTTTAACAATGACGTCATCTTTCCGATATAACAGTACTCATCTTATTCCCAGTCCTTATAGTTTTATTATAGCACTTGGTTTACATAATACAAGCAAATACCATTATTTATTTTTTCTGTAAGACTTTTCTTGCGGATTTTAGGCTGTTAGTGCAATAAACTAAAAGGTTGCGGTTCCATAGCCATACACACGCGGTAGGCTGTCAGCAATGGGAACGAATCGCCACAAGAAGTGCGGACGTAGAAATCGATGACGGACTGCGGAAACTCAACGTCATAGGGATTATTCTTGAGCAGGGAAAGCGGAACACCCTTTTCAACTTTTACACAAAATTTTATGCGGTCTCAAAGATTCCCGCAAAGTCGGCATTGTTGCCAACTTTGTGGGAATCCAAATATAAGCTTATACTATTTTTCTGTAAATGCTCGCTTGATTTTATTGAAAAGGTCTGTATAAAATAAATCGTCGGAAATGTTTGACGTCGAGTAATTCATAAAAAAGTTTCTGGTTTTACTTAGTATGGCATCATTTCTTATTTGATCATTTGTCATATGATCAGCCGAATATATGGCTGAATCCAAATCTACACACTTATTGTCAAACTTATCTATCATTCTGTAATAATAAACTGTATAATAAATACTCCGTGAAAGCAAGAAGTCCTCATTTTTATAGGTATAATAGAATTTATCACCGTCTTCCGTAATTGTCTGGTAATCCGGGTTAAAATTACACTTTAGCCGGAACTGAAAAAGATAATAGTCCAAGTAAAAGTAATAAAACAGAAGGAATGCCAAAATTGCTAAAGCCAGGAGAATCCTTTTTCTTTTTTTTGATTTTTTTATTGCCATGGCCTGATTCCTTCTTCAGCACTGCATATAGCAATATAACTGGCAAAAGATTTCTCTGTATTCCAGCATCGAATCTCCCGCAATACAGGCATTCAGCTTTCTTCAAACGCACGCTTGATTTTATCAAAACCATCTTTAGTTGTCTGATAATATATATTGTATTTGGAATCATCAGGCAAATCATAGTCATATATAAAATCTTTTGCTAAATTTAAAATTCTGTTTTCTCTTATTTCTTTATTAGACATATTGTATGCATTATCTATATTAGAAGATAAATTATAACATCTGTTATCCGATTTATCAAGCATAAGATAATTATACGAAACTCCATGTACAGCTACATCTACTTTATATACTGTAATTTCTTTATTATTGTAAATGTTTTGTATTTTTATATTGCGAAGTCCAATGTCATCCCCCCCCGAAACAATAATTTCAACCCATTTTCCATCTTCATAATGGTATATCTGATAATCCACCTCAGCTCCTTCTTTGATTCCGATAAATATCCCATATTTATGAGTATTGTAGGTATAGTAAAATTTATCGCCTTGAGAGGTCGTTATCTGCTGTTCTGGGTTGAAATTATTGTTGATGCTTTTTTGGAGAAGGAAATCTTTTAAAAAGAACCGATAAAAAATGTAGATTCCGGCAACTACCATGACCGGGATAACCACCATAAGAATTTTTTTCTTTTTTTTCACGAATAAGTCCTTTCTTCCGCGCTGTTTATCGCAACATAGATAGCAAAAGACCTTTCCAGAACTCCAATATGAATTTTTCGCGGCCAACGTATAGTATCGCTTTTATTTTTAGCCGCAAGCCATTTGAGCTGGTCATATATTAACTTTTCATTTGAAAACTCTATTAGCGGTGGTACGTTAGTCGTATTATCAAAATAACCGGGCAAAAATATTTTATCCAGTTTCATCGAGAGTGAAAAGCTACTATACTTACTCACAAAAGAAGTAAAGCGATTGTACTCTTGCCCATCTTCATAATATTGCTTGAATGCATCAGAAAAACTTTCCGACTGAAATTTTTGTGACAGGTTAATTGCATCAACGTCGGCCAGCATATCGCTCTGACTGAACGAGGATTTTTCAGAATCAGTTGCTAATAATAAATTAACAGATTTTTGAATTTCAGACGCATCGGTTGAATAATCACAATCTACAGCAACATCAGCAAGCAGTGTTTCCAAATCCCCACCCCAGCTTGCAAGCTCGATTGGAATTCCCATAATGTTATCCTCATAATTATAGTGCGCGTCGCAGCTTGCCATCATATAAGTAAAATCAATTTCATGCCCTGTCTTTGGGTCGATGATATTTGCTAATTTGTATTTCTTGAAATAATCGCCCGTGTAGTCCAAATCTTCCAAAATAGCTTTCGGACTAGGAATGTGCAGCGGGAACCATGATACTCGCTTGGAATTCGGTAGTGAATCAATTCCAAGGACCTTCCAAAATATATTGTTGTATTTGCTCTCCTGCAAATAGTACATAATGATAACTTTGGTATCAGCACAGTCTGCATACCCTGTATATCTTGAAATATAGGATTCTAATTGCCTAATACCCTGAAGGATTTCATGTGTCGAATAGACATTATCGCTTATTGTTCTCCCTCTGTCATTCGTATAAATCACATACCCACTAGAATCTACGTTCCGTACTTTCCCATTTCTAACATCATCAGCTTTTGCGGGATTGCTTGAAAAGCTCCATACTTTGTAATGGTAACCGTTAAAATCTTCAATGCAGGATTCACCAAGCTCTTTCATATCCGGTATACCGTCGCCATCCGTGTCGGTTGGGTCATCTTTACTTGCTGTGTTCGGATTAACTTTAAGTTTTACCACTGTTCCGTAACTCAGCCTGATCCATGTGTAAAACTGACTTTCCTGTGCTAATTTTGTTATAACCGGTAATAATGATTCTGAAAAATCGGAATTGATGTCACAGTAGATTCCCGATGTGCCGTCGTACACAAGTTTATAAGTATCTTTGCAATAGCTGCTGGTAACACAAAATGCCGAAATGTTATCAACACGTAAATTATCGACGACCTGCTGCATGGAATCGATTCCTTCAAAATGAGTTTGACTCTTATACCCGGCATCCGTTATTAATATGATACTTTTGATTGCGTCATCGCGGTAATCCATCCTTCTTGCAGTTTCAAGGCCATCTACGGCACTTTCATCCGCGTCGCCACCGCCGTCTGCTACAAGTGAGCCGACTTTCTTCTTAAAATTATCCACTTTGGTAAACCATCCATGGTTTACAGTCGTTTCTCCACATGTAATGTCCCTGTATTCCACTAATCCAAAGCGGACGTCTATGTTTTTGCTTTCTATCTCATCGGCCAGCTTATCGGTGGAATTCTTCAAATTTTCGATTTCGTCTCCCATGGAACCGGTTGTATCGATTACGAATACGATATCACAGACGCTTTTTTGAATATCCGTCGTGCCGTCACTGATATAATTGTCTTTAAGCCATTTTGATTTATCAAATATGAAATAGTAGCTGAAATGTTTTGCTTCGACGGAGAGCGTTCCATTTTTCTTGTCAATTTTTGTTTCCAGCGGCTCAAATTTTTTGGTGTCCTTATCATAACAGCCAATACATAAATCATTAATGTCATATTTATTTAATATGTTCTTATCAACTTTAAATTCGACATTCGCATGGTCAAAAGAAAGCGAACCGTGCTGAATTTCTATTGGCCTTCCGACCATATAGCTTAATTCTGGGAATAGAGGGTCAGCGGATGCGTCAACAATAGAAAGCTTCGAGTTATAGTCGCCTTTCCCTCTTATGGTAATTGAGGGCATGTAGCCCAATTTGCTTCCGTCGACGGCGTCATACTTATTTGAATCCAGTTTTGTCGTCAATGTTTCCTCACCGTCGGTAATACCGTTCCCATCGGTATCCGATTTGAACGGGTTAAAGCCGTTTTTGACTTCCATATAATCATTCAGGCCGTCTCCATCGGTATCATACTTAGTCGGGTTTGTTTTATATATCTGGACTTCTTCTTTGTCGCTAAGTCCATCAAAATCAGTATCCTTTAAATATGGATTTGTTCCCAATTTATATTCTTCCAAATTCGTCAGGCCATCATCATCCTCATCCCTGTCGCCATCGGGGATTTTGCTGCCGTTCGTATACTTATTGTGAGAGTCGGTAAAGGTCTGCGATTCTTCAAAAGCATCGGGTAACCCGTCTCCATCCGTATCTGGTAATATAGGCTGATAGCCATCTTTCGTTTTGTCCATTTCGAATTGATTGGACTGAATAATTTCGCCTTTATTTGTAGTTTGAGTTACCTTAAAATACAGTTTGTCATGATCACCGTCGATATGATAAAGGTAAGAATTCTTATTTTCAAGGGTCGCCATAGTTTTAAATGTTTCTCCATCTGTTGAAACAGTGACTTTGAATTTTCCAAAGTCACTTGACCCAACCCACCTGACGTTTATTGCATTTGAGCCTTTTATATATTCTCCAAATGCGTAAAGTGTAAGCTTTTCTCCGCTATCACTTGTCTCAGATGTATTGCCGATAAATTTAGCAACTGAATCATTCCTGTTAATATTTACATTGCCAGAGTCAATTTTAACTTCTTTTGCAATAATAGTGCCGTTAACTTGAAAATTCTTACCTTTTACAGTAACTTTTCCGTTAGGTGCATAGATTAAGCCATTTACTGTTGCGTTGTTATTATTAATTGTAATATCGCCATTCTCGGAATAGAGAACAGTATTATTGGAATTTAAAGTATTTCCGTCAAGAATAATATTACTGCTTGAACCAACACAGCAGTTCAGCGAAATATTACCAGACAAGTGTACATTTTTTTCAGTATAAACAGAATGATTAAGATTTACATTAACATCATTTTTGGAATACGAAGTATTAATTGTATCGCAGTTATTTGTAAAATAGGTAGTTTTTACTTTATTTGGTATCGAAATTATATCTACAGTTTCCGGATTGGAAACTTGCTTTCTGACATTGAAGTTTCCCTGACCTTTATTAACTCCCTCAACAGCACCGCATTCGCCGTTGATATTAGCATTGCTTGCATTTATAGTGAGTTTCCCGTTCGAATGGATATCACCGTTGACTGTGAGATTTGATTTACAAAAATCAAGTGAATTGCCCGAATTGTATGTAAAAACAACATACGGGTAGCTTCCTTCTCCTTTTTCTGCTGCTTTTACTGTACCGCTCGGTAAAATAGATATCACCATATAATAGATAAGAGGATAGACAAAGCGCTCTTGGAAATTTTAGACAACATGTTTTTTGAAATTTCCATTTTTCTAAACTTCCTTCCCTTATTTCTTTATGAATAATATCCCATTTGGTTTAGTTTGTCAACAATAGCATTATTTTGGTATGCAGAAAAGATTTCCTCATAGTTGTAATTTTTGTAAACTATGAGGGAAATTTTATGATTTATATTGATTTTCAGAGTAAAACAAAACACTCAATGCTCGTCCCGCCAGAAAAGCAACCTCTGCCTCACCGTCCACTCCGACTTCAATGTGGCTCAGGGTCTTAAGCATTAATTCGTATGGTATTGTGTCAATCTGGCCGGTTTGCTCAACCAGCCGCATCAATTCTTTTGCCTAACTACAGCTGCCTGCTCTTCATTGATAACCAGATTGCCGTTTTCATCTTTATCATAGCCAAGAACCTTTCAGCTTTGGGGCAGCAAACAGCGGAAAAATACCAAGAAGCATCTTTTTTACAACTCTTATATCTTACATGGCAGTCCTGTCCCGTCTTTCCACTGAAACACCACTTCATGGTCTGATTTCACAACCAAGGCATTCACCACGGCGCATCAGAGCGGTTCGTCGAATTCGGTCAGCAGGTTTTGCAGTTCATTGTACTGGGAAACGTATGCAGTGTATTTTCGATTGTATTCGCTCTGGTCTATGGAAGAACTGGTATTTCTCAAAATACGTTTTGCAACGGCTAAAGAAATTCTATATCCTTTTCACTATCAAACTGCTCTTGTGTCATTAGCGTTCCTCGCTTTCGTATTGAATCGGTTCTGTATATAACAGTCATGAGAGCAGTATTTTCTGCTGCTGTTTCCGTAACTGTTGAATTCTTTTCCGCAGCCGTAACAAGTCAAATGGTAAAACGCCTTTCTGTTCGGACTACTGTTGTAAGCCTTCCACCAGTCCCGGCGACATTTGTCAGAACAAAACATCTTCGGTTTACTTTTGGGTTTCTGACGCATTGATTCACCGCATTGTTTGCATACATCACCCTGCAACACTTTGGATATCTTTTTACGAACGGACAATGGCGTTTTGGTGTTCAGGCCATTCCGTCTACAGAACGATTTTATTGTATTTTCAGAAACATCCAGTGCTGCGGCGATAGCGGAATAGCTCGTTCCTTCCAATCGCATTTTTATAATGGTTTGCTTCTGGTTTTCAGTCATTCTGAATTCTCCCATAAATAAAAAGGGAGCAGTCCACTTTTTTAATGTTCCCATTAGTCATGAAGTAAAGCTCTCCTATTGAATAAGGTAATTATCAGCAGGACGAAATCAAAACCAGAACAAAACTGCAAATAATAATGTTCCATTAAATTCCTATTCTATTTGCTTTCAACAAGATCCTACTGAATTGTTCTTCTTAGTTTTCTCCACTTTTTTTATTTAACATGAACCACAAACTGTTTCACGCCGTTGACATAGATTCCGGCGGCAGAGCCCGGCTTGCCAAACCCGACCAGATAGAAAAAGCTGTCGTTCCCGCTGCGATATCGGGGCAATAATGACGCGACTCCTTGTGTTCCAATCACAGCCGTCGGGGCCTGCGGAGAAGTCACTTTGAACTGGTATGCTTGTCCCGGCGAAAGCGTAATGTCGGTTGTGGTATCGCACTTGAATGCCACGTCCATGTTCACGGCTCCGGTGATGCCCGTAATTGTGCCCACGCTGCCTGTCTGCTGAATGCCGCACGGATAGTCAGGAGCACCGGAGTAATCCGACGCCACAATCTCAAAGTTGAATGACGAGTTGATATCGAAGTTCCCGATGTTTGCGTTGAACGAAAAATTGCTGCCGCTTAGCATCGGTGTTATGGTGGCATAATTACTCCACGTTCTGGATGAAGTCGTCTTGTACCGATATTTCAGATAGTACTTGCTTTTCGTTACCACATAGGCCGCATAGGTCCCGGCACACGCCATAACTGTTCCCGCTTCAATGTTGTTCACACGGGAAAGCGATACGGAAGAAATCGTCGGCGGAGAATATGCAAATGTAAGCCTAACAGGAGCTGTCATAAGATGGATCATAGCTGTCTCTGTGGACATACAAAGAAGCGGTAATTGTCGATGAATTTGTCGATATATTCTGAGTGTAGGAATACACGACCTTGACCTGCGAACCATTCTGCAGGGCGCTGATAATTTCAGACATCGCTTTTCTCCTTGAAAAGCATTACTATAAATAAATAGATAAATCAAAAATAAAACAATCATACTTTTAAACGGTATATACTGGTAATCGTTTGCTTAATCAATTCAAGAAATGGAAGTGGCTTTTATGATTCCATGAATGACAGCATTTCCTGATTATTATTTGTCTATAGTAACAATAAGGATGGGGAGGGAATACTCTGTGCTAAAGAACATGAAAATAGGGAAAAAACTGATTTCAGCATTTCTTTTAGTAACGATTATTACCAGTATTGGCGGTGTTATTGGTTTTTGTGTACTGACAACGATGGTTCACCAATACTCAGGCGCGCTGGTTAACTATGGTTTTGCTCAAGGCGATGTCGGTTTATTCGATGCGGAATTTAATAATGACCGCGCCCTGATACGGGGCGTTATTATTTATACGGACAGCACAAAGTTACAGGAAACGAAGAAGAAGATTGACCAGTCCAAAGCAAACCTAAATCAGTATCTTGCAAAAATGAAGTCGGAAATGGTAACAGACAAAGAAGTAAGCTATTACAACACATTAAAAAGCAGCATTGATAATTATATTCCGATTCAGGATCAGATTGTTGACCTGGCGGTTGCCAATAAAAAATCGGATGCGAATACTCTGGGGATGCAGAAATGTGACCCTCTCTGCAATAAAGTAACCGCTGCAATCGATACACTGGTCCAGGAGAAAACGAGTGCCGGAAATCAGGTATCATCAAGTCTAAGTGAGCAGGCTGAAACTTCCGAAAAAATCATGATCGGTGTTCTCGTTTTATCAATCGCTCTATCCATATTTATTGCGGTTTTGATTGCCCGCGGGATCAGCAGGCCGGTTTCAGAATTGGTTCAGGTTGCTAAAAAATTGGCGGATGGCGACTTAAGCGCAAAGGTTACAGTAAATTCGAAGGATGAAATCGGTCAATTAGGCGACGCGTTTAGAGAAACAATTGAAACTCTGAATCGATACATAACCGATATCAACGTAAAACTCGCCCAGGTGGAAAATGGAGACCTGACCATTACCAAGGACTTTGAATATAAGGGCGACTTTGTACAATTGATAAAGTCCATCGGTGGGATTGTTCAATTTATGAATGACACCATTGCCGGTATGCGGGAAGCATCCGAGCAGGTTGCAAGCGGTTCCGAACAAGTATCTTCCGGGGCTCAGGCTTTGGCACAGGGTGCGACAGAACAGGCGAGTTCAACAGAAGAACTGGCTGCTTCCATTACTGAAATTTCGTCACAGGTAAAAGAAAATGCGGGTCATGTGACGAAAGCAAGTAAAAATATGGATCAGGTAACATCTGAAATGGAAACATGCAATCAGCAAATGCAACAGATGATTCAGGCGATGTCTAAAATCAACGATTCGTCCAATCAGATTAGAAAAATTATTAAAACAATTGAAGATATTGCGTTTCAGACAAATATTCTTGCGCTTAACGCTGCAGTAGAAGCCGCACGCGCCGGGGATGCAGGAAAAGGGTTTGCTGTTGTAGCCGATGAAGTACGCAATCTTGCAAGCAAGAGTGCTGAAGCCGCCAAGAGTACGACCGTACTGATACAGAATTCTACCAACGAGGTCGAAAACGGATCTAAAATTGCGGATGAAACGGCAAAGTCTCTGCTTCGGGTCGTTGAAAGCGCAAAAGTTGTTTCTGACACGGTAGAACACATATCTTTAGCAACAACAAAACAGTCGAATGCCATTCAGCAGATTAATACAGGAGTAGAGCAGATTTCCAGTGTGGTTCAAACAAACTCTGCAACAGCTGAGGAGAGTGCGGCGGCAAGCGAAGAGCTTTCTGGTCAGGCGCAGACCATGCGTACGCTTGCTGCGAAATTTAAGCTGCGGTCAGCAAACACAGCTTCCTAACAAGGTAATAAAATCTATTTGACAGAGCAATTCAACGGCATTATGCTGTCAGTGGATCATTCTACTGACAGCATATCCGCTGAATATGCTCTTTTTATTTGGATATTTCCTAGATTTATAGTTTATAGTATCACGAAGTCTACACTGATACCGGCCAGGACAATTTTCTTGACACTCCCGACCGTGAGATCGTCATCAATGATGGTTTTCTGCAGGCGCATGCTGTCCGGCGCGACATTGATGCGCAGATCATCGCCGCAATAGATTTCAAATGCCGAAGTGGAGATGTGAGCTTTCATGTCGGTGGTGGTGCTCCCAATTGTCAGGCCAGTGCTGTCGGCGATGAAGTTCGTCGTATAAAGCTCCTCGTCGGACAGCACCCACGGTGCGATATTCGTGCCCTCGGATACGATCAGGTCGGACGCGAAAATTTCTATGGAAGCTGTGATTTTGATAGTGCAGACCGTATCAAGTGAAATGAACGGAAAGGTGACGAACTTCCAATCCGTGCCGGTATTTGCATTGTCATATAAAATAGACTCGGTGCTGTTCTGCGTAATGCTGACCTTCGCTTCTCCGCCGGAACAGGAAGCCCGAAAGAGCAGCGATACCGTGTGAGCTTCATTGAATTTCAGAGAGAAATCCTGTGAAATGATGCTACCCGCCGCCAGTTGGAACGCGGAATTGCTGACCGTATTGTTTGAAGTATTCGTATTGGAAACAGTGGCAACCGTGCCGGTTGTATTCCAGAACGTCAGCCCGTTTCGACCAGTCGAGTTTTTCAGCAGGTTCCGGTAGCTGGTTCGGCTGACGGACAATTGAATGCTGTCCAGTCCCTGCTGGATGGAAGTAATCTGCGTATTGACCGCTTCCAGCTAGGAATCATTCTCCGAAACATACCCGTCGAATGTGCTGCTTTCCACTTTGGTAACGATGGAAGCGCTGTGCTGTTCGATGATCGATTCCGCGTTCGAGAGCCGAAGCGTGATGCCATCCTCGGTATTTGAAATCTGGTTGTCAATGCTGGAAACCGAGGTCTGCAGGCCATTCACATCGGTCTGAACCGTCGTAAGAGTCGAATTGATGGTTGTGATTTCACCCGTGTTGGTATCGATACCGTTCTGCGCGGTATTGTCCAGTGTCTTGAGCTTCGCGGTAATTGCCTGAACCAGCGTATTCCGAGCGGCATAGTAATCCTCAAATTTTTGCCGATATTGTTCGCCGCTGATGTCGGTGGTCACATTGAGATGGTCGGAATCCAGCCAAAGTGGGATACCGGTCATATACAGCGCACCGCCGTTCAGGTAATTAGATAGAAGTTGGAATGCGTCATTGGAGGACGTAAGTTCGGTAGTAATTCCGAGTGCCGTGGCCTGCGTGCTGAGGGTTCCTTTTTCATTTGCTAAGGAGCTCCACTCACGCAGGGCGGCGCCTTTTTTACTTGGTGTCAATTTGTCGTCGCTGTTGAGGTCATTCACACTGCCGAAAATTCCGGATACAGTTTGACTCGCTACCGTAATTTCCTGCTTCACTTCACTGATCTGCTGGGAAGTGGAGTTAATGGAATTGACCACAGAAATACGCTTTTCCCCGATGGTTAGGGTTTCGAACCGGTCGTTCAGGCAATTGTACGATACCGCGCATACCCGAAGCTTCACGCTGACGTCGAACGGCGCATAATCGACCGTCACGTTGTCGCCGAGATTCACGGTCAGCAGAGACCGATATTTTCCGTAGCCGGTAATGTCCTTCCAGTCCACAAAATCCACGGAAAGGGAAAGCTTCTGAATGTCGGCCCCGGCGAGATACTGATCGGCGACAAATTGCCGCATGGCTTCATAGCCGGAGTCGACGGTGGGATATGGCACTTGCCCCGTCCACTTCTTTTCCAACCTGAAATCCAGTGTCCATCAACGCGATCATCGGAAATGGGTAGGTTGATTTCTTCTGAGACAACATAAGAGCTGGGAGTAACAGCCCCCAGCTCGTCGTTTGAAAATTCCTGTGTTTTGGAATAATAGACCAGAAACATTACAGCCACCACCAATTCGGAGTGATTTCAAGTGAAGTGATCCCGCCGGAAAAGGAGATCGCATTGTCGCCCGGCAGGAACACCGGGTAGTCGCCGGTCTTGGTGGCGTTTACTGATGAGCGCAGTGCCGTGTCTTTGTACGTTTCCTGTATTTCAAAGTTAAGGATGACGCTCTCGTCGATGTTGCTGAAAGACACAAGATTTCCATTTGTGGTCAGAGTGCTGGAACCAAAGCGGTTACCTTTATAATTAGGAAGGGACATTGATATACGTCACCCGGCATTCGGGCGAAGGAATATACGGACGAGAAGCAACATAAATGCCGAAGTTCTGGGAACTGTCTTTGCCGCCGAATGTGAAGCTCAGCATCACGCATTCCCCCTTGCCGCCGCTGCCTGCTGCCGGTAAAACTCGAATCCATAGGCAAGACGTTGAATATCTTTTTCCGTGTTGTTGACAAAATTCTCAATATGAAGTGTAAAACCGCCGGAAGTTCCCGCCGTACCAACGTAGCCGCTTGCAGAACCACCGACATTCAGGGCAGGATTCAGGCCAAAGTTCATGGGGATCGCGGCCTGCATATCAGAGGAAACATCGTTCATCGCTTTGCTGAATCCCTGCCCAATACCTTGCGCCATATATCCACCAATTCCGGCAAATACGGTCGACGGCGAATGAATGCCGAGCATGTTTTTGACGCTGTCCACGATGCCACTGAAAAAGCCAGACACCTTGTTGTATATCCAGTCTTTCAAGCCGGAAATGCCTTGCCAAATACCGTTCACGATGTTTTTGCCGATATCGCCAAATTTACCCATCAGCCGTCCGAATCCATCTACCAGCGAATAAATAAGCTGGGGGATTGCCTTGATGATGCCCGCTGCCAGCTCGACGAGGATCCTTATACCAATTTCAATTATTTCCGGCAGATTGTTTACGATAAAATTCACAATGGAATCAATAATCTGTGGTGTGGAAACCGGTCAATCAACTTCGGCAGGGCATTGATCAGCCCCTTTGCCAGACCTTCAATGATCTTGAACGCGGCGGAAAGTACCTTGTCCATATTGTTTAGGAGCGTATTCACGATTGTTAGGACCGCGTTGATCATGGCAGAGATAAGTTTTGGGAGTGCGTCGTCGATGCACGACGCCAGCGTAATCACCATTGTAAGCACGGCGCTTACCAGTTGCGGAAGATTTGCAATAATACCGTTTACCAAAGCCAGAATCAATTGCAAAGCACCATGTGTAATTTGTGGAAGTGCAGTGACAATCCCTGCAGCAGCGTCATTACGATTGTAACCGCAGAAGAAATGATGATTGATAAATTGGCAGTGATCGCGTTCACAATGGACATCACAATTTCCGGTCCAGCTTGGACAATTTTCGGAAGCTCCGCAATTATAGCGCTGGTCAACCCGCCGACCGTTGTGCCAATTACCTTTGAAATCTTCGACCAATATACGTCCTCGCTGTTTTTCAGGTGCCCGTTGGAGTCTTTTACTTTAACACCGAGCTTTTCATAGGCGGCAGCCATATCCTTAAACCCGCCCGCTGCTGAATTCATGGAACGAATTTGCTTCGCCATGGAACCAGTCAGCGTTTCAAGCGGAGTATCCAACAGTTCGGCGGCATACTTGTATGCTTGCAATGCTTCTGTGCTCATGTGTGTCTGCGAGGACATTGTCAGAATATTGTCCGCATAGACCGCAGAATTGACAGATGCCTGCACCAGAGATTTTCCCGCTTCTCTGCGTTCTGCAAGTTGTGAAGCAGAACGCTTTGGTTCGCAAGCAGCACAATCAGTCAGACAATTTTGTCGATTGCAATTTCAAAGTTTTCCGATTCCATCAGCTAAGTGCAGAGTCATTCCAGCATGCTGAGTATTGGGTTAGGCTCCGCCATACATTTCAGTAGCAATTCCGTGAGGTCTGTGGTATTCTTTCTTTGAGCCATTGGGGGCCAACAACTTCTTTGAATGTTTTGACACCATTCATTTTACCGGAGTTCCAATGGCTTTTCTATACCTTTATGAAATTGCAAACTTTATTATACTCTATCCCAAAATGTGCTAATAATAATTATTATTTTTTAATACAACCGTAGAGATGATAAGATTGATACTTTGTAGAACCTTTGAATCATGATATATTAAAATACAACAATAATATGTACCTAAATAGGAAAGCGAGACATGATATCATGTTCATAAATGCGATTAAGATCAATTCATTAGGGACCAACGGAGAAGATTATGTGTTTCATATACCTGCAATAAAATATATCTATGAAAATGGAATATTATCTTTTAAGAAACAAGTCACTTTTTTCACGGGCGAAAATGGAACAGGCAAATCTACCATTTTGGAAGCAATTGCCTTAGCTAGTGGCTTTAATGCAGAAGGAGGTTCTAAAAACTTTATTTTCTCAACAAACTCAACAGAATCACATCTATATAACTATTTGACGTTAATTCGCAATCAATATCCAAGAGATGGTTTCTTTCTGCGTGCGGAGAGTTTTTATAATGTCGCTACTAATGTGGATACGCTTGGGATAAACTTGGATTCTTATGGCGGTAAATCACTTCATGCTCAATCTCATGGAGAAAGTTTTTTTTCTCTTATTTCTAATAGATTTCATGGGAACGGATTGTATATTTTAGATGAACCAGAAGCTGCCTTATCTGCATCAAGACAACTTGCATTGATTGCAGAAATTAAACGTCTCGTTGATGATAATTCACAGTTCTTGATAGCTACACATTCTCCAATATTAATGGCATATCCAGATGCCGATATCTTGGTCCTTTCGAAACGAGGAATTACTATGACACCATATAAGGAAACTGATGCTTATTTGATAACGAAAAATTTTCTGGACAACCCTGAACGTATCTTGCATTATTTGTTCGAAAGCAAGTGATATAAAACTGAGCCATACCCGATTTGATGGAGAGCCCGGAGTAGTGTAAAATAAAAGCACTACGAAAGGGTGTTCCGACATGAGAAAAAGCACCGGGAATCGTTATAGTGAGGAATTCAAACAAGGCGCCGTAAAACTGGTATTGGAAAACAAAGGCCGGGTAAGTTTGAATAAATTGCTGGACGATGTGCGCCTAAAATTTCCTCATTGCAGGCCGCAATCGCCTTTACCGCATCCAGAGGGAGCATGGGCTGTATTCGATTCGACACCGCAAATTCAAGGCTACTATCAATCAACTCAGGAATCAGGAGGACTCTCTTGGCAATAAGATTATGGCCGTGGCAACTTTTGCAAAGGACGATGCTGAAAGTGCCGCTATTGGGAAAGCGATAAAAGAGGCTATAGCAAATGGCAGCTATCACATCGTATTTATTGATTCTTCCATTACGCCTCTCGGCAGCGACCTGCTGGAACAGTATATTGATGCAATGGCAAACTCTGTTGTGAACGTAAAACAGGACAAAGGTCTCGCAGCACAGTATGAGTCCAATGCAAAAGAAGTTTTGAAAAAATGGCGCAGTAAAATCTCCAGTGGAGAATTTATAATCTATACGCAGAACAAACCCGATGGAAAACGTGCAGCTACGCTTGATCAGTTGTATGAGTGCCTTTTTGCTATTGACAGAAAGCACTACAGCGAAGGCCTTGAGACGCATGGATCGGTAAACGACACAATGTGGCAGTCTACTTCTCTTCCGGCAGGTGTGGAATACGGCGCGAAGGAAATGACTCAAGGCCGGTATCGTTCTGGTACCGAGCAGAGAAAACTCGAAAATTATATTGGCAAAGAGGCGTGGAAAGTTCCTGAATACTGGAAGAAGGCACCCTACCTACCTATTTCAAAAATCAAAATTGAAGTAGATAAATTGATTCAAGATGCCTTTGCAGCAGGAGACAGGATTTCCATCGCACGAATCTATGATTTTTTGCAGGATAAGGACGGAAAGTATGGCTTTATGCCGTGTAATCTAACAGCTTTTGTCATCGGATTTTTGCTAAAAGAATATACCGACGGTACATATAACTATAGCGACGATCTCAGCAATGATGTTCTGACTGTGGCGAAACTTAAAGAAATGATCTCTGAAATCATCAAACATCAGGTCAACCCGATACCACGCTATAAGAATAAATATATTGTTACAACTACAACTGAAGAGAAAGCATTTAATGAAACCTCCTCAAATATCTTTAAAATCCCGATTAACCTTTGCTCCTCAGTGGAACAGACCAGAGACCGTATCCGTCAGAAGATGAAGAAGCTATTCTTCCCTATTTGGGTACTGAAATATCTTTTGGATAATGCAAAATTGAAGACAAGCAAGGACAAGGTAGAGGAGTTAATCAACGACTTTGGTGGCGTAGCAAATAGCAATAACTTCGGAGATACCAAGACCGACAGCAATTTTGCAATGGCTATAGGAAAGCTTTGCATTGATAATCCGGGAGTGTCAGACGATTTAGCGGCACTTGTAACAAAAGATAAATGCTCCGACGGAATGAATGCTTATCTATCGAAATATAAAGATGGTGAACTACTCCGCCTGGCGGAAGATGTTGGCGATGGCGGTCAATACATTAATCGCCTAAAAAAGAAATTCGACGCGGATGCAGCAAACTGGGTGTGGAATACCGACACGGCAAATCAGAAGATTGATGAGACTATTCTAGAGTATCAGATTATTGTGGCAAGCAATCAGATACTGCCAAAAAACATCTCCTTTAATGCAACTATTCGGGAATGGACAGATAAGTGCAGCTTGATTCGCGTTTCATACCTATATGCGAAAAATTACTGGGAAGATTTGTCTGATCTGATGGAATTACTGTATAACGTCAAAAAATCTGGCACTCTTCTTGATTCTCAACGGCAGAAGTTTCTTGAGCAAATTACATTAAATGGAAATGCGTTTATCCAGTTTTATACTAATCAAACGGAATTATTTAGAAAAGCTTGCTCATATATTGTTGGTCGGTTTTCCGAAGAGGAAACAGGTGATATTTTCAAACTTCTCCCGAGCAACCTTTTTACAGCTGAAAAATCTGATTATCAAGCCGCCGTGCAGACTGCTGTAGATAAATATGTCAGCGAACAAGGCGCTACAAAATTAAAAGAGTTTTGGCGCGAAAAGACGGGAACTGAAACACCAAAACAGTGGTCAAAAGAATATCGTACGCCAATCTTGTGTATGGTTGCAGATAAAGATGTGCCTGCGGCGAGAGCTGCGTTTGGTACGTTGAATAAGAAACAGGTGGATTCTGCTTCTATTGACAAGGCTATTGAGTTCTTGGAACACGCTGATTTTTTTGACAGACTTGACAGTCAGGAAGAACGGGATAAGGCGTTTCGAAATTCAATTGTGAAGTCCTATAGTGTTATGCTCGATGATTTGGACGAGGTGAGAGCGCATCTTTCTAAGGTGATTGCTGTTGAACCATATGATTGGTTTGGTCTCCCGGAGATTGATAAGGAGCTTAAAAAAATGGCCGAATTCAAATATAATGCAACTGGTTGTGAAAGAGCACTCGAGAAGATTGACAACATGGATGTTGCAGATATAAAGCAATACTTAAAGCGACTCATAAAAGATAACATGATTGTCGGCATGGAAATTATTAAAGGCAAGTAAGGAAGCGCATAAACATGGGCCTTAAAATGGAAGATGCTATAAATCGAATAGGGAGATATTTGCGCTCCAATAATACCCATCCACGTTTTGTCAATGTAAACAATCAAGAGAATGCAGCTGCAATTTTCCAGCAGTTCCATGTCGGAGAAAACATATTTAAGTCGGTGCCGGACTTTTCAGTGCCTGATGAAAATCTTTTTGAAGATGTCTTGTTCAATTACCTTACTGATGCAAAGGGCACCGTGTTCCTCACGGGCTTTACCAGCTACTATAAACTGCATGGGGAACAAAAGCTGCGCGATTTTTTGAACCGTATGATGAATATTCCCTTAATTGACACTCATCTCGTTGTGGTCTGTTATCAGTGTGAAAAGCTTCTCTCCAAGCCGGATACACGGTATTCGCAGTTTATATATCTTGTAGATGACAAGCCGGAAAGTTTACCGCAGCTCATTTTTATTGCTCCCAATATGCCGGTCCAAGCAGAATATGACTCTGTGGAAGGAATACAGAACATTGCTGGTCACATAGAGAGCAACAAAACTTCAGTACTGTATGTACATACGTACAAACATAAATCCTCTTACCCATTTTCGCTTTATACCATAAAGGAGCAGGAAAACTCCTTTGAGGCATTGTGTAACTTGGATTTGTCGACCGGGCAATTAAAAGAATCTTATGGAACGGAGGCACAATGGAATAAAGCACTTGACAAGGTACATACATACGGCTCCTGGATGCAGTATATTTCTAATGTTTTTGGTACTTATACAAATTTGGAAATTGCGGCAGGAAGTTGGCAGTCTTTTGATACATATAAACAGTGGCTCTATTTTATCGCGCTGAAGCTTTATGGTGTAAAGAACAGCTGGTGCCTTAGCAAAGCTATTGCGAACACTGAGAAAAGTTCCATGCTCATACGCGGAGTATTCAGAAGTATTTTAACTATTGAATCAGAAGACAAAAATTTTTGGGACTTTTATTCCGAACGAAAACATTTAATACAATCATTTGGTAATCCTGATGCTGAAGTCGCAGACTATTGTGCCATGGTGAAGTGTAAAGGAAAATATACGTTGTATTACCTTACCGATGCCTCAAAAGCGGAGCGAAATCTTATATTTGAAACTCTCACGTTATATGCTGATAAATTTGACCGAAGTGAAATAATAGCTGCGCTAAAAAATGTTTACCCGGCACTATATTTCTATCTTCAGCCGTACCAATTTAATAATAAATTACTTGACTCATATTTTCAAGAATACAAATATCAGAAAGTTACTAACAGGGTATTCCCTGAATTTGTAAAGGTAGTTGACGAGCAAGCGGAGAAGCGGGAGTTTAATCTTATCCTTCCCGCTAGGAGTGAAAAGATTGATGCGATTCCCAAGCAAGGGACTCTTCTGTATTTTATGGACGCAATGGGCGTGGAATATCTCAGCTACATCATGGAGATCTGCCGTCGAAAGCACCTAATGACATATACGACCATATGTCACTGTGAGCTTCCATCTATTACGAGTTTAAATAAAGAGTTTGTTGAAGCTTTTGTGGAAGGAGGAGCTACACTTGTCCCAGACAAAAACGGCATCAAGGCTTTAGACAATATCAAGCATCATGGTGAAGATGAGTTTGATTTCAGAAATAATAAGCTGCCTACGTATCTTTCTAGAGAACTTGAAATTATAGGAGAAACACTGGATAAGATCGCTACAAAACTTATGAGCGGAGACTACGCCAGAGCCGTGATGGTATCAGATCACGGAGCAAGCCGTTTATGTGTAATCAACAAGAAAGAAAATAAATGGGAAATGGCATCAAAAGGTGAGCATTCAGGAAGGTGCTGTCCGATAAGCGATATAGATGAACAGCCACCATGTTCCACGGAAGACAATGGATTTTGGGTGCTTGCAAACTATGACCGATTTAAGGGCGGTCGCCCGGCGAACGTAGAGGTTCACGGCGGTGCCACACTAGAGGAAGTTGTCATTCCGATTATTGAAATAACATATTCTCCTGGCGAGATTGAAGTCTATCTGCTGGATAAAAACATTACGTTCAGCAGGCGAAAGAAAGATGCTACTATCAGAGTCTTTTCAAAAGCAAAACTCGATAGCCTGAGTATTCGTGTTTCTTCCTTAAACAACGAATACGAAGGTACATCATCTGATGGACACACATTTACCGTTGCCTTGCCGGACTTAAAAAAAGCCGGGACCTATTCTGTGGACGTTTACTACAATAACAACCCACTGAAGTCAGGGCTGAAATTTACAGCTAAAAACTCGGACTTCAGCGAGAGAAAGCTTCTTTAAGGAGGTAGGCTTAAGTGACTGACAAGCTCAGAGAATGTTTTGACGAGATGGTCGTCTATAAGGATTTGCAAAAAATGAGCTTCCTTAAGACATTAAAACTTCCATCCTTCCTTCGAGATTGGGTTTTGAAAAAATTCGAAGATGATGATGGAAATTTTGATATACAGGAATTGATGGAATTTGTTAATACATATATGCCACGGAAAGAGGAGTGGCTAAGTATAAAGAACCGCATTATAAAGGAATATGAACATGTAAAATTGTTGACAAAAATCGATATTGATATTGATATAAAGACCGGCAAAATTTCCTTTTCACTGCCCGATTTTGGCCTAACGAATAAAGAGACAGTAATTGAGGCGAATGTTTGGGATAATGTAAAAGATGAGCTTGTAAAAGGAGATGAGATCTGGGGAATTGTTGAGTTGGGATACCGTCCACCTGACGATACGGCAAAGCCAAAAATTCCAGGAAAAATTAAACTGACAGATTTTACGAGTTTTACTCCATACAGTGTAGATCTGGATTTTTATAAAGATGTACGCTCAGAGTTTACGATTTCCGAATGGATTGATGTATTGCTTGGAGCTATGGACTACAATCCGGCCGGCTATCAGGATGAACATGAAAAATTGGCAATGCTTAAGAGACTTCTTCCATTTGTAGAAAAAAATCTGAACATTATTGAACTTGCGCCGAAAGGAACGGGGAAATCTTACGTATTTAGCAACATTAGTAAATTCGGGCTGCTCGTTGACGGTGGAACAGTTACAAGAGCAAAGATGTTCTATGATACGGCACGTAGGGCAACCGGATTTATTGTCGGACATGATTATGTTGCAATAGATGAAGTTAAGAAAGTACAATTTGGCGATGTAAGTGAGATGCAATCTATTTTTCAAGGGTATATGGAGAGTGGAAAATGTGATGTCAATGGTTTCAATGTAGTCTCTGATGCTGGTATAGTTTTTTTAGGCAATATTGAAACCAAAAATATGGATGAATACAAAAATATGTTTACAGAGCTTCCTACATTGTTTAAGGAAAGCGCTTTGGTCGACCGTATACATGGCTTTATAAAGGGATGGGATATTCCGCCTATGAAGCCGGAACTCAAAATCTCAGGATGGGCATTAAACACAGAGTATTTCTGCACTATCCTTCATCTGCTGCGTGATGATATAAGCTACAGAGCAATTGTAGATAGACTTGTGCAAACATCAGATGGTGCTTATGAAAGGCATGTGGAGGCAGTTAAGCGAATTGCCACGGCATATTTAAAACTACTCTTTCCAAATGTCAAATCAGCAAAAGATGTTGATCTGCATTCCTTCATGAATTATTGCCTTCGCCCGGCAATAAAAATGCGCGGCATCATACAGAAACAGCTTGAGATACTTGATCCAGATGAGTATAGAAAGCCTGCAAAACAAATGCCACAGTTTACATTGAGGGAAATTTCTGATGAAAATTGAGTGCGTAAGCTGCGGGCGAAAAGGTCTTAATAAAGATACTATAGGAATCAACAAAAAGCTCCTAGGCTTAAATATTCAGAATTTTTACTGCATGGATTGTCTTGCTTCATATCTGGATACCACAGTCGAGGATCTAAACGAAAAAATCGAGGAATTTAAGGATGAAGGATGCAAGTTGTTTGAATAGGCAGGTACGACAAATGATATATGCAGACAACGCCGCAACGACTGAACTGGATATTGATGCTTTTGAAGCAATGAAGCCTTACCTTATGAAACAATACGGGAACGCTTCACAGGCTTATTTATTTGCTAAACCGGCCAAGAAGGCATTATCGGAAGCGCGAGAAATTATTGCTGCGTGTATTGGTGCACGACCGGAGGAGATCTATTTTACTTCCGGCGGTACCGAAAGTGATAACTGGGCAGTAAAATCAATTCTCTTTATGAGCAAAGATAGGCAAAGAGTCGTAACTTCACAGATTGAGCATCATGCGATATTAAATGCTTGCAATTCTCTTGAAAAATTAGGTATTCCGGTGGATTATTTGCCGGTAGACAGCCGCGGCGTTCTTCAATCAAATATTCTTCAGGATAGAATTTGTAAAGATGAGGATACCGGATTGGTGTCTATTATGTTGGCAAATAACGAAATTGGCACCATTGAACCGATTAAGGACTTGTGTGAGATAGCACATGCCAAGGGAGCTCTTTTCCATACAGACGCTGTACAGGCCGTAGGACATATACCGATTAATGTAAAGAGCCTTGGAGTTGATATGCTCTCGGCATCTGCGCATAAGTTTAACGGGATGAAGGGCAGCGGCTTTTTGTATGTCCGAAATGGAGTTAATATTCATTCTTTTTTGGATGGCGGCGCTCAAGAGCACGAAAAACGTGCGGGGACTGAAAACGTCGCAGCTATTGTCGCTATGGCTGTTGCGCTGAAGAAAAATTGCGATAAAATGTTATCCTCCTCAGAAAAGTTGAAGAGAATAGAGAATTTATTTATTCGTACACTTACGAACGGAAATGTCGATTATATTCGTAATGGTGCAACAAACCATCTTCCCGGAAACGTTAACATTTCCATTCATGGTGTGGATGGAGAACTGCTACTACATAGGTTGGATTTGAAAGGTATCTGTATTTCTACTGGCTCAGCCTGTGATTCTGTTAACACACAAGTGTCTCATGTTGTTAAAGCAATAAAAGTACCGGCAGCTTATTCGAAAGGTACTATTCGAATTACATTTGGAACAAATAATACGGAGGCTGAAGCAGTTGAAATAGCGCAATCTCTAATACAAATACTTGAAAAGTGAAGGCGGCATAACTTTTCGAGGCAATATGCAGTGCTTGTCAAATAGCCCACCGCGTTAGCGGTTTAGTGCTTTGTCTATGATATTCTATGAGAACATGACCGGCTAAATTGATTGTCTCAGCGTTTTTATTTAATTTGCTTAATGCACACCTCTATCCCCTATTATTTGCTAAGATGCACACTCCTTAGAGGTGTGCATCTCTTGATATTAGGTCGTTTGAGGCGCACTGAAAAACCGCATATCTACCGTCTTCTAAGTCCACCACTCAGAGTGAAACACCGCAAAAAGGTATATTGATCAGCCGGTGAGACAGCATGGGCTCAAAGGACGTGTAAAAGGCTCCAAACTGGATCCGTACAAGCCTTAGATTGACAACCATGCTTCGGCAGGGAATCTTCAACTGCGTCGTGATGCAGGAAAGGTTGCAGGAAACAGGCTACAAGGG